>VYMG01000064.1_pt1 | contig 55264 bp, 46 predicted proteins | sample 5115261 | NCBI WGS metagenome assembly VYMG01 (sample SAMN12291781, study PRJNA351875) | freshwater metagenome | isolation source: freshwater lake | place: USA: Michigan, Wintergreen Lake | collected 2013-08-08
AATCAGAGCATCATTGCCAAAGGTGCTGATGGGAAGAATGCACCTTTTGACGGAACAGGCGGCGGAGGTGCAGGAGGAACTATACTTTTGGATTGTCGTCGCTTTGTGAACAGATTAGAGCTTGATGTGCGAGGCGGCAGCGGAGGCTCAACAACAGAGCATCGGGACGGACCCGGCGGTGGCGGAGGTGGTGGTTTAATAGGATTCACCGCACCCGAAACACCAACCGATGTGATACCTTTAGTCAATGGCGGAGGCAGCGGAACAAATCGTGACCTCAATAAAGACGGCGCCACAAACGGTTGTCCCGGAGCTGTGCTGCATAATATCGCTTTGCCGGGTGATATCACCATCATTGCAACGATGGATGAAAGTCAAGCCGATGATTCTAAGTCAGCACTTCCCTATCCTCATCCGGCATCGGAAACAGTGCATTTGTCGGTCATAAGCAATGAACCAATCACTGTCATCGATGTTCTCGGCAATGTACTCGATATACCAATCACTCAACATAGTCAAGGAATTTCCATAGATGTGTCTATGATTCACGCAGGTAATTATTATATTCGTGTTGGAAATACATATTATTCATGTGTGGTCATACATTAGACCACCGCACTTTGTAGTATAGTTATGAAATCTTATTATCGTATCGCCCTTGCAATTATAGCCGCTTTTGTATGCTTTGAAGCGGCTGCACAACCAACAACAAAAGATAGCAAAGGGAAGGATTTCCGCTTTGTTTTTCCGCCGAATTTCCACTTGGATGATTTTAATTTTCCACCACCCCATTATTTCGATTCACTGTATGTATTCATAACAGGACCCGCAAACACCCAAGTCACCGTGCGTGGTACTGACAGAAACGGCATGACCAGCACAAAAACTGTGAATATTACGAATCCCAATGAGGTCTATACATTGGCGTATTGGTGGCGACCTTATGAGCTGGTGGGAGTTAATGAATTACAGCGGCTTAATCCTACGAACCGTCAGGATGAAACTATAAGTGATCAATCGTTCCATATAGAGTCGAACCAAGAAATTAGTGTGTATGCGACAAGCCATGCTCGCACGACAACAGATGCAACATTGATATTGCCCACCGATGTTCTGGGCACGCAATATGTTATTGCGTCGTATAATTCCAATATATTGAATAATACCGTCAGCAGAACGCCATCGCAATTTGTTGTATTGGCAACACAAGACTCTACAGTTGTGCAGATTACCCCACGTTGTCGGACAAGCAGAGAAACCACAGCGAGCTTTCCCGTTTATTTACGCCAAGGCGAATCATATTTAGTGCAAGCATCATTCGATATACCGGAAGCTCAATCCGATTTATCGGGCAGCCAGATTATGTCGAACAAACCGATAGCTGTGTTCAGCGGTCATCAAAGAACATTAATCCCCTATACATTAGATGAAAGCGGCTCACGGGATATGCTTTTCGAGCAATTGCCCAGCGTTGATACATGGGGTAAGAACGCAATACTTGTTCCCGTACAACAACCAAGCAATACGGGCACCCCAACACTCAATGATATATACAGAGTATTCGCCGCTTTCGATTCTACAACAGTCACTGTGAATGGTACGGTCGTCGCCACACTTAATAAAGGAACCTTTTATCAAGGGGAAGTCCGCAGCCCATTAGTAATAGAAACTTCTCGTGCATCCATGCCGATGTATTATAAAAAGACATCCGGCTTTGGAAGTGCCGGACAAGAACAACCGGACGGCGATCCATTTATGATGTTTTTGCCACCAACCGAGCAATACATATCAGAATGTACTATACTCTGTCCTGAAGTTATTCAAAGAGGTAATCAAGAATACAATCAACATTATATCACCTTAATTGTTCATGATAATGCCTTGGACAGCGTAACGATAGATCAGTCGCAAGTAGCACGCAGTCAATTTGCCGATATACCGAATTCACCGTACTCTTATGTGCATTTATTCGTTACACCAACATCCCACACTGTCCGATGTTCACGCCCCATGGGGGTTTTTGTGTATGGCTTCGGTCCTGCGGTGAGTTATGGCTATGTTGGGGGTATGCGCTTCGAATCAATCACTATCCCCGACCCACCGGATACCACCGAACCATGCGACAGAAGAACATTGTCAAAGGGTTTACCGAATTTGTATTATAAGGTTAATGGTATAGACAATCAAAGAACCATAGTCAGCATTGATAATTCCAATGGACTCTGCGCAGGCGATAAAGTCCTCATGATACAAATGCAAGGAGCTAATATCATCACCACAGACAATGCAGATTTTGGACGCATCGAAGAGATAGGTAATGCAGGCAACTATGAGTTTGCACGAGTAATCAAGGTGGATTCACAGAAAGTAACATTGAGTGCACCGCTCAAGCATCAGTATAACCCGACGGGCAAGGTACAATTGGTTCTTATTCCGGAATACACGGATTATACATTGAGCAAACCTTTAAGCTGCAAAGCGTGGGATGGTAATGTGGGCGGCGTATTGGCATTTTCCGTTGGTGGCACATTAAGAATGTCATCGTTTATTGATGTGACAGGCAAGGGCTTTCGTGGTGGAGCTGTGGCAAATGCACCTGTAAGCGCACCGGAACATACGACAGGATATGTAAGCAGCATAGATTCTACCCGTTTCAGCAGAAAAGGCGAAGGTATTTATGGTTGGGATAATGCACAACACAGAGCAGGACGCGGCGCAGCTGCATCCGGCGGCGGGGGCGGTAATAATCACAATGCAGGCGGCGGGGGCGGCAGCAATGCTGGCTGTGGCGGCAATGGCGGTTATGGATTCGTTGACTATAAAGGTAATCGCGAAACCACGCAAGGTATAGGTGCTTATGCTCTCGGCTTCACACCCGATAAACTCTTTATGGGCGGAGGCGGCGGAGCCGGACATTCCAATGAAAACACCGGAACAAGCGGCGGCAATGGTGGCGGAATTGTTATTATTCAAGCAAAAGAGATTATCGCAGATAATCAGTTAATAGTATCACAAGGTGAAAGCACAAAAAATATCTATTATGATGGCATTGGGGGTGGCGGCGCAGGCGGAAGCGTCATATTAGACACCCGTAGAATCATCGGCTCATTAATAGTAGATGTTCGCGGAGGCAGCGGAGGCTCGCTTATGCAGCACAAAGATGGACCCGGCGGCGGCGGCGGCGGCGGATTAATCGGCTTTACAATGAACCAAGTGGGCAGCAATGTCAAGCAGTTCATCTTGGGCGGAGGCGGTGGCTCGAACAATGTATCACAAAGAGAAGGTACAGCAAATGGCTGTCCGGGTATATCAAGAACCGGTTATATATTAAGCGGCGACACCACCATAGTATTATCACTTCAAGACAATGCAGAAAATAATACAACACTCTTTCCGAATCCTGCTCATAATTATATACTTGTCAGTAATCATTTAGGAGAAGTTATTGAAATTACTACACTACTCGGGGAAAGTATTGCCCCGAATAGTATCAAAGAAGGTGAATTTGAGAGAATAGATATCTCATCATTGCCCAATGGTTTATATATTCTTCGAACAAATAAAGATAATTATCCATTTATTATCAACAGAAACTAAGATACACCGATAGCGTGGGAGTAAAAGATCATAAAAAATGCATATTTACATGTGAATATGGAAATGATAAGAGGATTGATAGTATTATTGATGGTATGCGTTGTATGTTCATCGGCAGTATATGCTCAACAATTAACAACATTGCAAACAATAAAGCTGTCACAAACAGAATTACTGAAAGCTAAGGGCGTAATTACGACAGAATTTCTCACAAAAAAGAAGAAATCAATTGGTCAATTTGATGCAATAAATGTACATGATATAGTAGCGGCATATTTGGAAAAAATAGCAGAACCAATCCGAAGAAGAGTTGTGTTCATAGCAGAATCGGAAGACGGCACAAAGCAAACTTTCACACTTGCGGACATACGCCCTGACATATCTCCCCTGCCGGCGATTTTGCTATTACGACGCACGATAACTATTACAAACGATACACTTCGCCTAACAGATACGGGCAACTTACGATCAGCACTTAATCATGCCTTAGGTGGAGTCATAGTAAAAAGATTACATCTGCCATTTCAGGACATAACTCAAGATATATCAAATGCTTTCCAACCTATGAGCATTATCTTTCCGCTTGACGGAAAACCCATCAGAACACTATCAAATGTTCGTACTCTTTATATTTGTCATATTGAAAACAAATAAGTGACATCTTTACAATGGACTTTACAGCAATGACAACAACAATAAGTATCTGCGGTTCAGGAACAATGGGGCGCGGTATTGCCCTCTCATGTATTCAAAACGGTTATACGGCGTATCTGTATGACATTGACGGAAAAGCTCTTGACCAGAGTATAGTCACTATAAAGAAACAATTAATGACATTAGTGGAAAAAGGCAAAATCTCAGGTGAAGCGGCACAATCAGCCGAACAACGATTATTTGCCACACAATCATTGTCAGATATTGCCAAAGGTGATATAATCATCGAAGCAATCATTGAAAACTTACAGATAAAAAATGAGCTGTTTAGCGCAATCGAACAACATGGTATTTCCGATAATACTATCTTAGCCAGCAATACTTCCTCTATTTCAATAAATGCTCTTGCAAAGTCACGGTTATCACCCGCAAATTTCTTAGGATTACATTTTTTCAATCCCCCACAAATTATGAAATTAGTGGAAATAATAAGGGCAAATCGGACTTCTGAACAATCTATAGAAATTGCCTATAAATTTGCAGTTTCATTAGGCAAAGTTCCTGTTATTGCCAAAGATGTTCCCGGATTTATTGTGAATAGGGTTGCCAGAAATTACTACAATGAAGCAATGCGCATTGCCACTGAACAAGCAGCGGATATTTCGACCATTGATGCAGCCATGAAAAATTGGGGCTTTAAAATGGGACCATTCGAGTTGATGGATTTAATTGGCAATGATGTTAATTTAGAGGTTACAAAATCGGTATATTCTCAATATTTCAATGAACCTCGCTTTTCACCCTCTACTATGCAGCAAGATATTGTCAATGCCGGGATGTATGGCAAAAAGACACAGAGTGGTTTTTATGATTATTCACAACAATAGTGTTAGAAAATCTCAATAAAGCAAATGTTGATGAAGAAATTTAAACAAATCGCTGCGATAAAATATTCACTACCAACAGATTATGTACTATTGATATGGGTTTTTGTTGTTTTCTGTGCATCGCAAGCCTCTTCGCAGGAAGTTACGCCAAGATATTATGAACGAAATACCTTATACCCAAATGGAGTATTAGAGATTGGTGCTTTGGGTATGTTTACAAAGTATTTTGGTGAATTTTCCGATGAACGATTCGGATATACTATCGGTATGCAATCTCGGTATCTTATGCCCTTTCTTCCGGAACTAGGTTTGGGCTTTAGAATTGCACATGGCACAATAGATTACAATAGGCGATTTAGACCTAAATTCGGAGATGATTTTCGTAGGCAATTCCCGGTTGGTTTATATCCTGATGCATTAGATTTTGCACAAAGTAGAAGTACCAAATATACAGTGTTCGATCCTTTAATTTTTATAAATATATTTCCGAGAAGCCCAATTAATTATTATGTTTTTGCAGGGTATTCAGTCATGGCTTTTTATCCGCAAGAAATAGAATCAGCCCCGCTATCGGATCAAGGTATCAGATTAAACTATACCGATTGGAAAGATGAAGATAACTTTAGCACACATTGGACAGGTGGTGTGGGTATGGATTTTTATATTTCACGTAGAGTATCGATTGGTGCACAGTTTGCTTTCAGAAATATTCAAACAGACTTTCTTGATGGCTATGCACAAATAGATGAGAACGGGATTCCAACATTACCGGATAATTTCATTGAATCCGGGATAAAACTATCAGCGTATTTTTTTAATGACGACGATGTAGATAATGATGGAATTGACAATGAAACTGAAGAAAAAATGGGGCTAAATCCATTTTCAGTAGATTCAGATGATGACGGTATGTCTGATTATGATGAAATCTATGTCTATAAAACTAATGCACTATCGAATGATACCGATTTGGATGGCATTCCTGACATAGTGGAGATAACAAAATATTTTACTGATCCGACGAAAAAAGATACTGATGATGACTCACTCTCTGATGCAGATGAAGTAGCAATATTTTTCACAAATCCGAGAGCAGCAGATACAGATACGGATTCATTGCCCGATGCGGAAGAAATTAGGATTGGAACAAATCCTCTCACTCCTGATACCGACGGCGACAACATACCCGATGCCTTAGATAAATGCCCCAAATTATCCGGATTAAATACCTATGACGGCTGTCCGGCACCACAAAAATTTGACACCATTATTGTACGAGATACGGTTATTAGAGAAAAAATTACCATAAAAGAAGGCCAATCTTATTCGCCTTTTGGAATTAATTTTGAAACTGCGAAAGCAGAGATTAAACCTGAGTCTGAAATTATCCTTGATGATGTCGCTCAGTGGTTGAAAAAGAACCCTTCAATTATTGTTGAAATTCGAGGACATACTGATGCGACAGGAACAGCAGAAGCTAATAAATCACTTTCAGAATTACGTGCTTTAGAAGTAATGAAATATCTGATTCTTAACGGGATTTCTGCAAAAAGACTATCAGCTGTTGGTTATGGTTCATCGAAACCTATTTCAGATAACACAACAGAAAAAGGTAAAGCAAAAAACAGGCGTATTGAGTTTTTTGTCAAAAAATCTGACTAATTCCTATATCGATTTTAATCTAATTCGATTTAATTACAATTTTCACAAAATAATTAAAAATGTATAGTTTATAATTATCGGGTATCAAAAAAAAAAGCGTTTCTTTTGAAACGCTTTTTAAATAAACTAAACAATAATTTTTACTTTGCTGATTCAACCACGGTATCAACAAATTTTTTGTAACGCTCTGCATCTCCTCCGGTTAATTTGGCTCTTTGTAAGAGTGCCAAAATATTCTGTGCTTGTCCAATACTCATTTCCACAACAACCATATCTGATGGTTGTTTTTTTTCATCAGTTGCTTTTTGAAGTAAAGCCATAAGTACTTTTCTTGCATCAACAAAAGCATCAACCTCACCACCGCGTATTTCAACTCCATCCAGTAAAGTGGCAGCGAATGCGACCTCACTAATTGGCATTTTGGGCTTGAGCATTTTTACTTCAGTTTTTTGTTGTGCAGACATTATACCTGAAAATGGCAGCATCATGAGTGTAACGAACACAGCAATACACGCTGAACGAAGAACTTTTTTCATTGTGGAGTAACTCCTAATAAATAATTAATTAAAAATATATAGTTAGAGTGAAAGATTCACACCAATTCTATGAAGAGTACCTGAACGGAACAACACAGTTGCACCGTAGTCTATATTTACTTTATTTGTCACAATACCAACTCCGCCGGAAAAACCCGCCATGCTTGTTTGTCCGTCAGAATTAACGGCATTACGAACAGCATTGTCATAACCCACACGCAATTGAACCGCTTTGCCGACATATAACTCACCGCCAAGCGCGAAATTTGATAATCTGTTAAAAAAATTATCTGTCTCGTCTGTGAGATGATGAAGATTTACGTTGACAAGTAATGGTAACCCACGTAAACGATAGCTAAGCCCCAACCGCGCATCTAATGGCAAACTTTCTCGCACACCTTGATATGTTGCAAGCTGTGCGCCTATGTTTAATATAGAAAATCCTATATTCAACTTCGATTTAACATTTCTATATAAAATACCTACATCAACAGCCAAAGCCATGGAGTTAGCATCTGCAACACTCGAGTAAATTGCCTTTAATGTTGTACCGTATGTAAGTGTTGAATCAAGAAAATTAGAATATGTTCCCATAAAAGCAATATCTGAACCGGAAAATGACCCGGATACAACCCCTTGGTTATTCGCTCTGTCGAATGATCCATAATTTGTGAACAATACCGACCCTGACCAATGCCCAAATGTTTGCGAATTATCTGCATAGGTCGCCAAACCGGAATTTATATCTAAGACATGCTTCAAGAATGTAAATCCAATTTTTCGCTTTTCTAATGTCGCCAAAGATGCCGGATTAAAGAAAACGGCATTCGGATCATCTGCTACTGCATTAAATGCTCCTGATAAAGCTGCCGCTCGAGCACTAGCATTCAATTGTAAAAATTGAAAAGCCCTCGATTGCGCAAAACTTGCATAAGTGAAAATTACACTCAGGCATAGTGACACACATAGTTTACTCATAACTTCACCTTAAATAAATTATTTGACGTTAATGTAAATACAGTAAACATTGTGCAATAGCGACCTTTAATGATGTAATAAATTTGAAAGATTAGAATCTATCATTTGCCGATAAGATTTCGGAGGACGAGCCGGTTTCATCGTTGTTGCATGAACAAAAGTATGGACGGTTCGACCTTCTGCAATAAGAATATCTTTTCTTCGGATTATATAAGAAATTGTAATTGTTGCAGTTATACACGAAGATAAAGAAGCTGTAATCTCTAAAATATCGTCATAAAATGCCGGGGATTTATACTGTATAAAGGCTTCAATCACAGGTAATAAATACCCCTCCTTTTCCAGTTCGGTATAAGGCAGACCAAAGGCTCGTAAAGCTTCTGTTCTCCCTACTTCGAAATAGGTCAGATATTCACCATTATAGACAACTCTCATTTGGTCAGTTTCGGCATATCTGACACGAATTGTAGAGGTATGTTGCAATATTGGCAACGCAGCTCGGCAATCCATTATTGATCCATCCTTGATCTTTCAATTTCAGCCAATAGATCTAAAATTCTTTCAAGTTCATCCAAGGAATAATAGTCTAACTCTATAGTTCCGACAGAATCAGATTTTGCTTTCAATCGGACTTGTGTAGAGAAAATATGGCGTAATCTATTTTCAATATCCTGTATTGTTGCCATTAACTCTGTTGAGACAGGCTTCGGATTATCATTTTTTGTGTTTGCAAGCGGCGATGAACCTGTGCCCAATTTTACTCTGCCAAGTTCAACATCTTTAACCAACTGTTCTGTTTTTCGAACAGACAAGTCTTTAGATATAACCGTATCTAAAACGAAAAGCTGCTTATCATTCGATGTGATTGCTAACATAGCTCTTGCGTGACCCATAGATATTTTTCTCTCGCGCAAACAATCCTGAATCTGCTGTGGCAATCTCAGTAAACGTAAAAAATTTGCTACTGTTGAGCGATCTTTACCAATTTTTTCGGCAACATCTTCTTGAGTAAGATTGCATTCTTCTATGAGACGTTGATAACCCAATGAAACCTCAATAGGATTGAGATTTTCTCGTTGAACATTCTCAATTATAGCAAGTTCAAGCATTTGTGCATCTGTATCCACATCCATGATATAAGCAGGTATCTTCGTTAGCCCTGCTTCTATGCTTGCTCTTACCCTGCGCTCGCCAGAAACTAATTCATAACCACTCTCTGTACGACGTACAGTAATAGGCTGAATGACACCGCGAACCTTAATTGAATTTGTTAAATCTTCTAGAGCTTTAGGGTCAAAGTCAAGACGCGGCTGGAAGCGATTGGGACGTATCTTAGTAATATCAATAAAAGCGGTTACACCTACAGATTTTCCATCATCAGTTTGTAATGTATCATTCGATACTGTACTCTCCAATGATGCAGTTGGTATCAAAGCCCCCAAACCTTTACCTAATGCAAATGCGGATTTCATTTTCTTTTGTGTCATGGATGATATGTGAAATTCACGATTACTGAGCAGAACTATGAACAGTTGTTGAAATATAATGTTGATTTTTTGTTGTAATTTCTTGAGCTAATTGAAGATAATTTTGTGAGCCTAGGCATATTGCATCATAGAGAATAACCGGTTTTCCATGACTTGGTGCTTCAGAAAGTCTTACATTTCTCGAGATAATTGTCTCACAAACTTTGTCATCGAAATGTTTTTTTACTTCTTCAACCACTTGATTTGATAAGCGCAAACGACTGTCATACATTGTCAACAAAACTCCTTCAATATCAAGTGAAGGGTTAAGGTGCCTGCGGACAATCGAAATTGTAGTCAATAATTGCCCTAAACCTTCTAATGCATAATACTCACATTGAACAGGAATCAGCACAGAATCAGCAGCTGTCAAAGCATTTAAGGTTAACAACCCCAAAGAAGGCGGGCAATCAATAATGATATAAACATATTTTTTTCTTACATGTGTAAGCGCCTCCTTTAAGACTTTTTCTCTATTATCTACTTGAATCATCTCAATTTCAGCACCAACAAGATTAATGTGCGAAGGGATTAAATCCAAGAACGGCATTTCCGTAGGTATAACAGCATCAGTCACGGGCAAACGATCTACTATAACATCATAAACTGTAGCTTCCACCTGACGAGTATCAATACCCAATCCATTCGAGGCATTAGCTTGCGGATCTATATCAATCAATAACACCGGTAATTCAGATGCTGCAAGCGAAGCTGCCAAGTTTACGGCGGTCGTTGTTTTTCCAACACCACCTTTTTGATTCGCGACTGCTATTACTTTACCCATTGCTTCAACATAAATAATTTTCTATAATAAACTTCCGTATCGCTGCGCATACCACAACAAAGCAGAAAGCACCAAAGGGTGACGAATCACACCATCTCGGACTAAACGGCCCACGTCTTCCATTGGTACTGCAACCACTTCAATAATCTCATTACTATCTAACTTTTGTTCATTGCTCAGATAACAGTTCTCAAGCAAAAAGGAATGACATTCATTATTCATAAATGCAGGATTTGCATCACATACCCCAAGAAGTGTAGGGTCAGAATCTGATGCATACCCAGTTTCCTCAAGAGTTTCGCGTATAACTGATTCCTCTGTTGACTCTTCACTTTCGACTAAACCACCGGGGAGCTCTAATGTTACCTCATCAACTCCATGCCTATATTGTCGAACAAAAATAATCTTTTTTTCAGTAGTGATAGGAATAACATTAACCCAAGTTTGTGAGTCAATCACCACAAAATCACTAACTTTGCCCGTCAAAGGGTTTTTACGTTCCATACGCAACACATTGAAGATATAATAATCATCGACTGTATGTATGCGTGTAGTTTCCCATTTTTTTATCATACATTCATTCATTGCAAATAGAATATGGCTGCACAATCGTCTCTTCTCTTAAAAATCGGCTCTAAAGCAATAGATTTTAACTTAGTAGAACCACTATCTGACCAGTTTCGTTCTTTACAAGATATTGTAAAACCAAAAGGTCTTGTTATTATGTTCTTATGTAATCATTGCCCCTTTGTTAAGCACATAAACAGCTGCTTATCAAAGATAGCAACAGAATATCTGGACAAAAATATAGGTTTTGTTGCAATCAACTCTAATGATGTGTCTCAATATCCTGATGATTCGCCTTCAGAAATGGCAAAAGTAGCAAAATCTTATCCATTTCCCTACCTTTACGATGAATCACAAGACATTGCAAGACAATATAGAGCAGAATGCACGCCCGATTTCTTTGTCTTTTCAGGACAGCTAGACCTTGTTTACACAGGTCGTTTCGACGCTTCTCGACCGAATACTGACACTGAGGTCACGGGTTGTGATCTACGTTCTGCTCTTGATTATATTCTTGACCAAAACTCTCCATTACCTCCGCAATATCCATCTATCGGATGCAGCATCAAGTGGAAAAGATAACTACATCGAATTTGGCGCAGAAACACCTAAAATATGTAAACCATTACGAAGTGCACTCTGTGTAAACTTACATAAAGCAATTCTCACATCACGCAACTCTCCCTCGGTACGTAAAACCGGGCAATGATGATAAAAAGCATGAAAATCCGAAGCAAGCTCGCGTAAATACTCCGTAATAATATACGGTTCATGAGATGCCAATGCCCTTTGTATGTGTTCTTCAAAACGCGCCAGAGTTTTGATAAGATTTTTCTCTTCGTCTTTTTCTAACAATGAATAGTTATTGTTGTTAGTTAAAGGAATTTCTCTCTCTTTTGCAGTCTCCATTATTCGACAAATTCTGGCATGAGCATATTGCACATAAAGTACAGGATTTTTCTCACTCTGCTCTTTTGCCAATGCCAAATCAAATTCTAAGTGAGTATTGATGCTTCTCATAATGAAAAAGAAGCGTACAACATCCGCCCCAACATCGTCAAGCAGCTCATTTAAAGTATATGATTTTCCATTACGTTTCGACATTTTTACCTGCTCACCATTTTCCATAAGGGTCACAAATTGATACAAAAGAACATGAATTTTTTCATCGTCATATCCTAATGCTTTGGTAGCTGCAATAATATCCGGTACAGTAGCTATGTGATCTACACCAAAGACATCAACAATTGTATCATAACCACGCTCAAACTTATTGCGGTGATAGGCAATATCGGGAAGTCTATAAGTAGGTTCTCCAGTACTTTTTACTATTACCCTATCAGTTAATTTTTCTTGTATTTTTGAAAGAGCAATCCATAAAGCACCTTCTTTTTCATACACTAATTGTTTTTCACGCAAATCTTGTATTGTCTTATCAATAGAACCGTCCTCATACAATGTTTGCTCATTAAAATAAACATCGTGCACAATATTAAGAGTCGCCATGGTCTTTTGAATAGAATCGGTGCACCATTTTTCTGCTGCATATTTGCAAACAGCTATATGCGAATCTGTAGGTTCAACAAGCGAATTACCATGTGCCTCTGATAATTGCTGCGCAATATCGGAAATATATTCACCTTTGTAGCCATTTTCAGGAAAGGGATAAGTGGTATCAAAAATCTGACAATACCTTGCATGAACAGAAAGTCCTAATAATGTCATTTGATTACCGGCATTATTAAAATAATACTCACGAGTAACATCATAACCCGACCAATGATATAAATTGGCAATAACATCACCGATGCAAGCATTTCTGCCGTGTCCAAGATGTAATTCTCCTGTAGGATTTGCACTTACATATTCAACATTTACTTTTTTTCCATTACCAACAGATGATTTTCCGTAACTTTCGCCTGCAAGAGCAATACTCTCTAATAGCTTGGTGTAAAACAATTCTCCAAACCGAATATTAATAAACCCCGGTCCTGCAATTTCTACGGAAGCTATAAGGACTCTATCAATTTGTAATTGTTGAATAATCTCCTCAGCAATGGCTCGTGGTGGCTTTTTTGCAGATTTTGTTAAAGATAATGCTATCGTGGTTGCACAGTCTCCATGCGAACTTATTTTGGGTTTTTCAAAATGAAGTAAATGAATATATTCGGCATATCCTGCGTTAAGCATTGCCTCTGCAAATATTGGTTGTAAAATTAATTCTATCATCTGGTTAATCACTTTCTCTGAATTGGATGAATTGTTCCATCTTCTTTTACGGAATAGAAAACGCCATCAGACCATAATTTTTCAAGTTTAAAATAATCCCTTTTTTCACGTAAAAAAACGTGGACAACCACATCAAAATAATCAAGGATAATCCATTCCCCGGCATCCCATCCTTCGCTTTTGCCAATTTGCCAACCTTGACTTCGCCATTGATTATCAACTTCCGAAGCAACAGCTTTAGATTGTACCGTAGATTCGCAAGTACATATCACAAAAAAATCAGCAGGCGCACTTTGAGCTTCGCGTAAATCAAGAATGATAACTTCATCGCCCTTTTTATTGAGCATTGCTTTTGCACATAACCAAGCAGCTGCCAAGTCATCCGCAACTGTGTTTGCTTTCGACGATGATGCTTTTTTCGTTTTTGCCTTTGGTTTTGCAGTTTCTTCATCAGCCTTCTTCTTAAGGGTAGTTTTAGAAGCACCCTTTGTTATCTTTTTCTTATTTGTTTCTGCAACAACATTGGCTTTTGCTGATGGTGTTGAAATTTTCACAACTCTTTTTGCTTTGGGAGCTACTTTTGTAATGGAACTATCAGCCGGATTTTCTACGGATTTTTTTGTTCTTTTTGTCGGAGTTGTTATGCTATCTTGTTGTTTAGTCATTGAAATACTTTAAGATTTGGATAATTTTTACCTAAGATTACTGCACAGCGCAAAAAAAGTGTTGAATCAATTTCAACAACAATATCTTTTTTTTCAAGTCCAACCGCTTGAGCCACACGCATAGCAGAAACTGTATCGCCAACATAATCAATGATACGAGATTTATCTATAACTTCTGTGTTGCCTGTTTCGACCACATCGAACCCACGTCTTCGTAGAAACAGCATGGTTTGTTTTGCCAATCCATTAACTCCGCTGGCATTGAGAACACTTAATTGAATGACATTTTCAGAATTTGACCTTCTAAGACTGTCATCAACGGAAGCATCAACGCTCGGACTTACAAAAAGCCGCCACATAAAATAGCAGAGTCCACTTATACTGAATACAGCTATAAGTACAACGATTGCCCAGCTTCCAACTTGTTTTGTGTCAAACTTCATACTTTATTCGAAGAAATGATGTTCATGTTGTTTTAACTGGTCATACAACCGTTTCCTCGCTCTGAACAAATGAGCCTTTACAGTTCCAATCGGTAAATCTAATGTGTCAGCAATTTGTTGATAATCCATATCTTCTTCATGTCGTAACTTCATGACTATACGGAACTTATCAGGCAAATTTGCAATTGCGTCGTCTAAAATTTTCTTTTTTTCATCAGACATCAGTTTCCTGTCCGCAATTTCTTCAATGTCTGGCAACTCGATGTAATATTCCCCACCATCATGACCTGAAATTGGTTTATCAATGGAAAAAGTTGGCAATCGCCTCTTTCTCAAATAGTCAATGCAAGCATTGGAAGCAATTCTATACAGCCATGCAGAGAAAGAATACTCAGCTCGATAACTTGTTAATGCCAGATATGCTTTAATAAATGTCTCTTGCACCAAATCTTCAACGTCTGAAGGCTTTTGAATTACTCTTCTCACGGCGGAAGTTATAAGTCTTGTGTATTTTTTTTGCAGAAATTTATATGCCTCTTTATCTCCGGCTAAGACCGTACGAATAATCTCGTGATCTTGAGCCGCAGACTCGATTTGTTCAGGTGATAATTCCTTACGTGACATTATTCATGAAGAAGAAATTTGCTGCAAAATCAACACTAATGAAAAAGCCGAATACCTATGCGTATCCGGCAGTTTTGCGGAAAGAGAGGGATTCGAACCCTCGGTACCGTTTCCGGTACACACGCTTTCCAGGCGTGCCAGTTAAACCACTCCTGCATCTTTCCGAACATTCAAATATACGAAATGAAACCCGTATGTTCAACACAAATGCTCTTGATCTTGTTCTATAATCGTATGCAGCAGACAAAACACACAACCGGATTACGCTCTGAAATACATAATCTTTAAGGTTTAGGCAAAGATTTTGCTATAAGTTAGATACCAAATAAAGTATTTTTTAGTAAATTAGTATATCATGGGTAAGATAAATGTATTCTCTTTATCTATGATATCGGTAAATTCAAGGATTTGAGATGAAAAGCAGGAGAAATTTTATTGGGTTGTTTGGTGTGGGGCTGATGGGAAGTTTCATGAAATCTTCCGCTTTCAGTACCAACACCTCTCCTACTATTTCCCATTCTAACGTATCGCCGCGTGATGAGCTTATTGCCACTTCTTCAGATATTATTCCGAAATTAGTCTTACCTAAAGGACTTCGTGAAGGTGCGACTGTCGCTGTTACTGCTCCGGCAAGTGGAATTAACCCCGGTGATGCAACAAAAAATATTTCTCTACTCAAGTCCTTGGGATTGAATGTCATTGTCGGTCAAGCATTATACAAAAAGAATGGATATCTTTCTGCTCCTGATGAAGAAAGAGCCGCAGAGTTCATGGAATTTGTTGAACGCAAAGATATTGATTGTATTATGTGTGCTCGTGGTGGCTATGGTGTTATGAGGATTTTGCCTCTACTCGACTTTGACACAATCAAGAAAAATCCGAAAATCATTGTCGGCTACAGCGACATCACTGCGCTATTAATAGCAATTACCAATAGAAGTGAACTTGTTACATATCACGGACCGGTAGCATCTTCCGAATTTGACTCTTACACGACCGAACAGTTCATAAAAACACTCTTTGCGAAACAAAATGTCCAAGAAAAAACTCTATCGGTATCTGATTCTATTTATACCATCTCCGGCGGGACAGCCTATGGCAGATTGGTGGGTGGCAATCTGAGCATGATAGTAAGTACATTAGGTACACCTTACGAAATAGATACACGCGAAGCCATTCTGTTTCTTGAAGAAATAGAAGAAGAACCATACAAAATAGATAGAATGCTAACGCAGTTATGGCTTGCGGGCAAATTACAAACATGCAGAGGGTTTGCAATCGGTCAGTTTAAAAATTGTGAACGCTCATCAAAAAATGGGAATGCAACACTAAAGACATCATTAAGACAGGTACTCAATGCACGAGTAGGTTCATTAGAGGTGCCGGCTGTTTACGGTTTACCCTTCGGGCATGTCAGAAGCAAAATGACACTCCCATTAGGAATTTTAGCAGAACTTAATGCCGATAAAAAGACATTGTCATTTGTGGAAAGTCCGGTCACTGTTTAATTGTTTTGAAAGTAATTTACATAATATAAGGGGTTATACTCATGTCATTTCGCCATGTTTTTCGCATAGTATCAATGATGATACTATTGATGTGTGTAGGTGTATCAACTACATTTGCACAAACAAAAGCTTTTAGAATCAACTATGTTGATTTTAGTAAATTTCCAAAGATGCGGGCATATTATGAAGCTGAAGAAGTTTCGCCTGACGGCAAGGAACGTAAACCATTAACCGGTTTGACGAATGCTGACTTTACCTTGGCTGAAACAATCAATGGCAAGGGCACTAAAAATTATCCTGTGAATGCCATTACGCAACAATGTTCAACAAAGAAAGACGGATCCGCTGTTCGTGTTGTCCTTATATTGGACAATAGCGGTTCTATGCTCCGGCCGGCAGGAGAAACGGGATTGACAAGGATGGACGTCATCAAAAATGGAGCAAAATCATTTGTTCAAGAAGTTGATTTTATTGACTCCACTGCTGTTGCCATATTGTCATTTGAAACAGAAGTTAAGTTAAGACAACCGTTTACAAAAGATGTAAACAAGTTAAATTCTGCTATTGACGTAATCACACCTGCAGGGAATACAAATTATGATAATCCTATGATGGATCCAAGAATAGGGGCTATTAAATTGTTAAAAGAGACCTTAGGTCCTCCTGATGTTCGTAGAGTAATCATTTTCCTGACAGACGGAGATCCATCTGAGGGTATTTTGGGATCCGGTGACAACAAAAAAAGAGATGCTTTTCTCAAAGAAGTAGAAACTCAGATGAATGATAATAGCATCACATTTTTTGCTGTTACTGCTTTTATTAAGATGAACTCCTACTTAGATCGTTGGGCACGAGCTACCGGAGGACGAACATTTGAAGTAGTAGAAGGTGACCCCAAAGCTCAAATGGAAGAAATTTATCGTATTATTGCTGCAAGTATCTCAAAAAAAGTTACCTGTTGGTTAGAATGGACAAGCGAATATGGTTGTAATCAAGATAGTCGTCAGCGCATGGTGAGAATTGCAATACCAAAAGAACAACTCTCGGATGATATCAATGTCACCGCACCCGATACGACAATTGCATCCGTTCGACTTTCACATACAGGCATATCTTTTGGGAATCCCCCACCAAATGGAACACGACAACAAACCGTAACCCTAACTGCTGAAAAATCTGATGTTATTATCAGCGACCCCGTATTTGCAACTACTCCATGTGGTACATACCGAGTCGTCTCACCAAGTTTACCGGCATTGATTCCCAAGGGGCAATCTACGACTTTTACCATAGAATTCAGACAAGGTCCTAATCAAGTCTATTGTCCCTCAACCTTATTATTCACCGGTATCCCATGTCCTCCACCACAAATCTCCCTTTTTGGTGGAGTAAACTCTATACAGTTAGTGCAACCAAGTCCAACTGTTTCTTCGATTTTCTCAAGTTGTGAGGATATTGAGATAACTTGGGACGGTGTAGAGCCAATTTCTAAAGCTATTCGTATTGATTATAGTATTGATAATGGAGCGAATTGGAGAAATATTACAACAAATGCAACGAATGGAAAATATGTATGGAAATCCGATGATCTCAAACTCTTACCATTGGGCAGTCAATTTAAATTGAAGCTGACCGAAGCAGCAAGTTCTAAGTTCCTTTGGGCTAAAGCTGCAGGAGGAACATTAGCCGATAGTATGTTTACAATTGCACTTGGCGCTAACAACGATGATCTGTTTGTGTCAGGTATTCATCGTGGAACAATAAATTTTGGTTCCGGAGTTTCAGCCTTAACTTCTCCGCATGCAGATTTTAGCGGATTTGTAGCAAAATACGGTGGTGTTGGTGGTACAGCTATTTGGGCTACGCCGATGACTGGAACAAAAGCGTTAAAAACGTATTCCGCTGCTTGCAATAATAAAACGGGTGCAGAACAAAGAATTTATGCAACCGGCTTTTTTGTTGGCGATGGACAATTTGGTGCTCAGATTAGAAATCAGTCAACTAATAAAGATAGAAGAAGTATGTTCATGGTTGTGTTACGCAGCGATGGTTCTGTGCAAACAGTGACCGATCTTGGATATAGAGCAAATGCATTTGGAGAAATGTATGGTGAAGGCGTAGCATTTGATCCGGCTTCTAATAAAGTGTTTGTCAAAGGAAAAGGACGTGGTAAAATTGCATATATAGTCTCAACGGGTGAAAGAATCTTTGACTTTGGGACAGGAGTAGATGCGAATGACTGGAGAGATTTCACTGCTGAATTCGACGAACAAGGTGCCTTATTGGATGTGCGTTCAGGTGTATCAGGAACTTTACGAAATTTATGGCCCACTTCTTCCGTAAACGCTTCTGATGGTAACACATATAGTGTAGGGACTTTTGCAGGCACCCGTAAATTTACCGGTCTTGCAGATGTCATAAGTGCAGGAAATACCGATGGTTTTATTGCCAAGTTTGGTGTGATTCAAGGCAGTACATCTGTGTCAACAGTTCCATTTAACATCTCTGTTGCCAAACTGGCGATGCTAAATACTTCTTCAGTTATACAATTGGGACAAGTTGCCGTAGGCAATACTTTAGATACGTATATTGACTCAGATAATGGACTCACTAATGTAGGCAATATCACATCAAAAATATTACAAGTAATTAATTCCAATCCTACTGAATTTAAAATCAATAATACATTAGAAGGCATTAACCTCAAAAATAGTGACCGCCAAGGCATTGATTTTCTTATCTCACCCACCGGTGTAGGTCAGCGTTGTGCAAATATCACAGTGATTGGTGAATGTAGCGATCCTGTACACTTTACTGTATGTGTAGATGGTTTACCATCATGTAACTACTTTACTCTCAGTGATACTACCTTCGATAATACTATTATTGGTGCTAAAAACACAAAATCATTTACAAGAGTGTTTGAAAACCAAACAGATTTTCTTCGCACAATTACTGTTTCATTAGGTAACAATCCCAATAATAGCTTTAGATTAGTTAGTGTGACTCTTAATACTATAAAGGCTAATGTCATTAATAATACTATATCTTTACAATTAGAGCCTAAGCAGAAAATTGAAGTTGAAGTGGAGTTCTCCCCAAAAACCGTGGGCGTAGATTGCGCAAGATTATTCTATGCGACTACCAATCCTGGTATCATTTGCGATACAACTTACACTCAACTTTGCGGAGAAGGCATCGCTCCTTTGGATGGAAGATTGGACAATCAATCATGGACTTGCCAAAGACCTAATACTCGACTTACGAAGAATGTGACTTTCACGAATATTGGGCAAATACCTATAAAAATCAATAATGCGAATATTACACCAGCCGGACGTTTCACTTTGCTTTCTGTCGCTCCATTTCCAATTGTAGCTGCAAATGGTGGTACTTTTGATTTCCAGGTCGAATATCAGCCGGATTTTGCGACAAATCATAGTGCTTCGATTACAATTGAAGCAAGCGATGAAAACAATGTCACACAAATTACACGCAAAGCTACCTTGACAGGAAATGGATGTGAACCCAAAATTACTCTTGAAAGAGAATGCTTCCCTACTGTCATTATAGGAAAGTCCGATTCCAAACAAAATGCTGTCACTATTAAAAACGATGGTAACTTTGACATGAATGTGACTAATATTACCATCAATCCAAATTCGGAATTTGCGCTCACAACAGCCTTTGTTCCGTTCACATTAACTCCTAATGAAACACGCACTATACCGATGCAATTCACTCCTGCAGGTATTGGCGCAAGAACGGCTACCGTCACCGTAACTTCTGATGCAACCGAAACAACGAAAACTATTGATATTTGCGGAACAGGATTGCCCGAAGGTTCTGTCATACAAATGGGATCAATTTATGTCTGCGATACAAAAGTAAATCCGACTTTCGAGTTCCCGACAACAGCTAATCCTAATGAAGACATCACTGTCACGGCAGATATTATCAATGGTGATCAGGGGTCATTTATTATTGAGCCGGCTTCGCAAGTTATACCTCGCAATACCAAAGGAACTTGGAAGATTACCTTCTTGCCTCAAGCAACAGGGACGCTCGCAACTACATTACGCTTCACAACTCAAGGACTCGGTGAAACGCAATATGCTCTCACCGGAGATGCCACAAGCACCTCATTGAAGCTGACTATGTCGCCCAATAAGATTGAACCAATTAAAATCGGTGCTCCTCAAACTTTCTCCTTCGCTGTCGAGGCGGGTGCTAATATAAGCTCATTGAACATTGATGACATAACAATCACTCTCAACTATGAGCCTACAATGTTCAATTACAGACAAAACAGCTTCACTTCTTTGGCAAATGGCGTGACTTGGGAAACTCCAACAGAAAACAAATCCAATGGAGTACTCTCAATCAAAGGTAAAGGCGTGCTTCCTTCACCCGGAAATCAAAACATCTTCTCGCTTGCTTTGGATGTTCTTCTTGGGAAATCGCTTAGCGGTACCATAACATCCGCTATCACCTTCCCGACAAAATATGCTGCTTGCTTGACTCCCGTCACCGGATCGCAAGCAACATACAAATCAGAAGATGTGTGCTTTGCTCAAGGAAGATTGGTCACCCCCGGAACTTCTATCAAAGCGCCGGAGATATTCCCCAATCCTACCTTTAGCACAGCAAGAATTGACTTCACTGTGGGAATTGATGCGCCGGCTTCTATCGTGATCGTCAATCAACTTGGCGAAACCGTCATGACAGTCATTGATTCAAAACTTGAACAAGGCAATTACTCCTCTGTTGTGGATTTATCCGCTGTTTCAAATGGACTATACCATATCATCTATACTTGCGGTCCTTATTCATTTACCCAAGTAATGAACGTAGCGAAATAATACTTCGCTCCATAAACAACAAAAAAGGCATCAGAGCAAGTTTCTGATGCCTTTTTGCTTTTGTCAGCAACAATCATAATAACTTTTACTATATTGCAATCAACATTGTTTCACTTATTCAATTCGGAGATTCTATGGTTTCCTTAAACTCTATTGCATTCTATCTCGGTGACAAAGCCGAATACTACCTCAATCATTCTTCCAAAACAATTCCCGCTGCCGCGCTCCACCTCCCTAACCCACAATCCGTGGACAATTACTTCGCCATCAGCGATAGAAACAACAAAGTATTGCGCAGCTTACAATGGATAAACAACTCTGGAAGATTAGCAGGCACAGGTTATGTCTCAATTTTACCAGTAGATCAAGGAATTGAACACAGCGCAGGCGCAAGCTTCGCAAAAAACCCTCTATACTTCGACTCTGAGAACATTGTCAAGCTCGCTATCGAAGGAGGATGCAATGCCGTCGCTTCTACATTCGGCGTTTTGTCAAGCGTCTCAAGAAAATATGCTCATAAGATTCCCTTTATCGTCAAAATAAACCACAATGAACTTCTGACATATCCCAATAAAGCCGATCAAATCATGTTCGGAACACTGAAAAACGCCGCTGATATGGGTGCCGCAGCCGTTGGTGCAACCATATACTTCGGCTCACCCGAAAGCGGCAGACAAATCGTAGAAGTAGCAAACGCTTTCGCCATGGCTCATGACTTGGGTATGGCGACCATACTCTGGTGCTATTTGAGAAACCCCGCTTTCAAATCAGACAAAGACTATCACATCAGCGCAGACCTCACAGGGCAAGCTAATCACCTGGGCGTTACCATCAATGCCGACATCATCAAACAAAAGCTCCCCGAAAACAATGGAGGATACACCGCGCTCAATATGGGCAACTCCTCTTATGGAAAAATTGATAAAAAGGTCTATACTGAACTCACTTCAGACCACCCCATTGACCTCTGCAGATACCAAGTAGCCAACTGCTACATGGGTAGAATTGGACTTATCAACTCCGGCGGGGCAAGCGGTGAAAATGACTTCGCCGAAGCCGTCACTACTGCCGTCATCAACAAAAGAGCCGGTGGAATGGGACTTATTTCCGGCAGAAAAGCATTCCAAAGACCACTCTCAGAAGGCATCAGCTTGCTCAATGCCATACAAGATGTCTATCTCTGCAAAGAAGTAACCATCGCATAACTCATAAAACGCAAAAAAAAATCCCCGCCATAACTTCTATGACGGGGATTTCAATTAGCTCTTCGCAACAACTAAGCAACTTCGCTTGTAAGCAACAACACGCTCCTTAATTACATCCGACGACTCCTTCACCACTATCCGGCGACCACTCACAAATGTAATCGTCGAATCAAATGACGTTTCTACAGTCTCAATTTCTTCGGCGTTCACCATTATCGAACGACCGTCTATCCGAGTTAAATCTATCATAACTTCCTAAACTCCTTCAATCAATGACGCAAACGAGGATCCGTAGCATCTCGCAAAGCATCCCCTATAAAATTATATGCAGAAACAGTCATAAATATCATCATGCCCGGAAATACAGCCAACCACCAAGCATTAACACTGTTCCGTGCCTTTAACAACACCGAACCCCATGTCACTACCGTCGGAGGAACACCAAATCCCAAAAAACTTAATGCAGATTCTGTCAATATTGCGCCTGCTATACCAAAAGCAGCACTCACCAACACAGGAGCAAGTGCATTCGGCAATACATGACGGAATATAATACGCGAAGTGCTATAACCCAATGCCTGCGCTGCCGACACAAAATCCAAACTCCGTATCCGCAACACCTCACCACGAACAAATCGAGCTATCCCCGTCCAGCCGGTAAGACCAATCAGAGCCATTATCAACCAAATACTCCCCGCTTGCACCATCGCAACTATCGTGATAATCAAAAAAAATGTCGGAAACGTAATCACAAGCTCTATCATACGAGAAACAAGAACATCAACCCAGCCACCAAAATATCCGGCAATCAAACCTAACACTATGCCAACGCACAATGATATTCCCATAGCAACCAAACCAATCGCCAATGCATAACGGCTGCCATGTATCAACCCCGCAAGTACATCACGACCAATATCATCCGTGCCTAACCAATGCTTACTCGAAGGACGACCCGACTCTAATGATATAACACTGCCATCTGCCGCCTGAGGAGAATATGCAACTGGAGCGCGAACTGCCCAATCATAGCCCAAAGTGCGCCAATCACAATTCGACAACTCTCCCTTATACCATTCCATCAAACCAAGCTGCGTCGAATACTCCCGAAAAATAGGCAACACAACCTCGCCCTTATATTGAGCAATCAATGGCTTATCATTCGCCAAAAAGTCTGCCATCAATGCCACGCAACTCATCACCATAACAAAATACAATGACCATAAACCCATACGGCTCTTCTTGAACTGACGCTTGACAAATGCGCCATACGATTCGCCCAAACCGCCCTTATCGCCTTCTGTTACCATATCTCTCTCTCCCTAAAATTGACCCAAAACACGCACATCATTCTCATACAAAAGACGTATATCATCAATACCCGTCGTCAGCAAAGTAACACGCTCTATACCAAAACCAAAAGCATAACCCGAATACTCCTCCGGATCTATGCCGCAATTGCGAAGCACATTCGGATGAACCATACCGCAGCCCAATATCTCCAACCAGCCCGTAAACTTACAAACCCTGCAACCCGCGCCCTTGCACAAATAACACGTAATATCCATCTCAGCACTCGGCTCCGTGAACGGAAAATACGAAGGACGGAAACGATACTTCAAATCCTTACCATACATCGCCCGAGCAAACTCCACAAGAGTGCCTTTCAATTGCGCAAACGTCACATTCTTATCAACATACAACCCTTCCACCTGATGGAACTCCGCCAAAGACCGCGCACTCACCGCCTCATTGCGATACACCCTTCCGGGCATCACCGCTCGAATAGGCGGCTTCTGATTGGTCATCAAACGAACCTGCACAGACGATGTATGCGTACGCAACACAATATCAGAACCGTGCTCACTCGTTACAAAAAACGTATCTTGCATATCACGAGCCGGATGATCGTCCGCAAAATTCAACATAGAAAAACAATGAGCATCATCTTCAATATCAGGACCCTCCGCAACCGCAAAACCCAATGTCTTGAACACACCCATTGCCCGCTCCAATGTCGCATTTATCGGATGGATTGTGCCGCGAACCATACGACGAGAAGGCAAAGTAACATCTATCGAAGACGAAGCCGACGACTGATTCTCCAACAATACCTTTGCCGAAGACCATCCATTCTCTGCCTTAGCTCGAACCTCATTAAGCAACTTACCCACCAGCGGCTTCTCAGATTTCGGCACCTCACGCAAACGTTCCACAAACCCTTGTATTATGCCCTTCTTCACCAAATACTTCAAACGAAAATCTTCCAATGACTTCTCACTCGTCAGACTCGACAAATCAGCATCAAGCTCCAAAGACAATCTTTCCAACTCTTCAATCATATAATGTACCCATATAATGTGGCTGCAATTTACGAAAATCATCACGTAAACCCATACCAAACAGCAACCAAAAATGCCACAACCACCAACAACACTTCCGAACACAACAACAAACCACATCCATAAAACACTTCTCGCAACCAACAAAACAAACACTTACACAAATCAAAACACACACACAACCGAACACAAAACGACATATCAACACAAAAAACGGATATATATGGATGAAAACGCGCGCTATTCGGGGTATAATCTTTCCATTTCAATCAGTCAGCATAGTTCCCAAAAGAAGGAAGAATTATCCTCGAAACTACATTGTTCTAAGAATTAAAACATCTTCCATAAAAAAGATATAAACGCAGCCATAACAGATAAAGCATCACTATATCAAAACAATAAACGGATTATTGCGGATGAACACGCACGCTATTTAGAGTATATAATTTTTATTTCAAACAAGAACAAAATACTATCAGGTGCGATTTGTTAAATATTAGAGGCAGTCTGTACGACTCTTGAGGCAGTCTGTACGACTCTTGAGGCAGTCCGAATAACTCTTGAGGCAGTCCGTATAACTCTTGAGGCAGTCCGCATAACTCTTGAGGCAGTCTGTACGACTCTTGAGGCAGTCCGTACAACTCTTGAGACAGTCTGTATAACTCTTGAGATAGTCCGTATAACTTTTGAGGCAGTCCGTATAACTTTTGAGGGAGTCTGTATAACTCTTGAGATAGTCTGTACAACTCTTGAGGCAATCTGAATAACTTTTGACGTAGTATATATGTCTTTTGAGACAGTATATAGAACTTTTGCGTATATATAGTGAACTAATGAGCACTCATACAAAATGAGTGAGTAATTTCGCTTATGTCATGAAGACTTATATATAGTGCTCACGATGTTTTGTTATGATACATATATATGATTGTGGCTCACAATGCTATTTATTGGATGTTTATTGATGATTTGTGCAATGTGATTTGATATATACAAATATAGTGAAGTTGTTGAAAATATTGTTGTTTAGTTCAATTATGGTTTTGTGGTTGATTTTATTATGAAAGAGTTAGGCATTTGGGATGGGGTAATGTTCGCTGTATGGTTAGTGATTGGGTTTTACTGTACCAATCATGGGAATGTTTGTTTAGTGGTATGCTGTGGGGGTTAAGTTGTATGGTGCGGAAGAGGAGGAACTTTATCCCCTATTATCATTGTATTTGTTGCGGTGGGAGTTTTGTTTTTGGTGGTTTTGAGCGTGGTGAGTTATTCGTATTTTTGTTTTGAACTTTGGAGGATTGTATGAGGTTTGTTGAGATTGCCGATGTGGCGGGTTTGTTTGAGGGTTGTGGGAGTATTGTGATTAGTTCGCATGTGAGTCCGGATGGTGATGCTTGCGGGAGTAGCTTGGCGATGTATCAGGTTTTGGTTGGTTTGGGTAAGGATGTTCGTGTGATTTTTACGAGTTCTGTTCCGAGTAATATGCGTTTTTTGCCGGGTGCGGAGTTTGTTGAGCTTTATGATGGGAGTGTTCATGATGATGTGATTGTTGGTGCTGATTTGTTGTTGGTTTTGGATTGTAATGCTCCGAGTCGTTTGATGCGTATGGAGGGCGTTGTTTTGCGTCGTGAGAAGCCGATTTTGGTTGTTGATCATCATGAGTCGCCGGCGGAGTTTGCTGATTTTTATAGGGTTGATGTTGATAGTTCGAGCACTTGTGAGCTTGTGTGGGAGATTGGAAGTTTTTTGGAGTCGCGGGGTTTTGGGGTGTTGTCGAAGGATTTTGCTGTGTGTTGTTATACGGGTATTATGACAGATACGGGTGGTTTTCGTTTTCCGAGAACGGATGCTGCGTTGCATAGGGCTGTTGCTCGATTGATTGAGTTGGGTGCTGATCCGGTGATGATTGCTGAATCGGTGTTGAATGATGGTAGTGTGAGTAGGTTGGTGTTGTTGGGGCGTGCTTTGAGTTCGATGCGTTTGTTTGTTGGCGGCGGTGTGTGTGTGATGAGTGTTCGTCGTGAGTGGTTTGTTGAGACGGGGACGGGTTTGGATGATATTGAGGGTTTTGTGAATCATTGTTTGAGTGTGAGGGGTGTTGTTTTGGGTTTGTTGTTTGTTGAGCATCCATTTGAGGGTATAGTTAAGGTTTCGATGCGTAGTCGTGGTGATGTTGAGGCACGTCGTTTGGCGGTGGAGTTTGGCGGTGGTGGTCATTTTCATGCTGCTGCGGCACGTTTGGTTGATGGTGGCTTGGATGTTGTGATTGGTGAGGTATTGGAGCGTGTGGTTGTTTTGGGCTTGGTTGTTTGATTGTTGTTGGGTGGTGGTGTGTGATGTTTGGAGTTTTGTTTTTGTTGATGTTTGGTTTGTTGTTGGGTGGTGTTGGTGATTTGTTTGGTCGCGAGCCCGGCATTATGAGTAGGGTTGATTTGGGTAATGTTTCTGTTGTTCGTGCTTTGGATGTTTGGAAGTTATATGTTGGTACACGTTATGTTGACAGCGCGGTTTATGATGGTTGGTATGATCCGTTTGGTGATCGTTTTACGGAGGATATGTATGATTGTTGGTTGCCGAAGGGAGTGTCAGGGACAGTGGATTTGTATAGTGTTGTTTTGAGTGCTGAGCCGGAAGATGATTATGTTGTGTTGAGGACATTGTGGTATAGGCGTGTGGCGGGCGATTTGTATCCTGCGACGATAGCGATAACCCGGACTTATGTTTTGTTGGGGGGCGATGGTGTTGCTCGGTTGTGTAATCCTGTTGTGATGGCGATGAGGGGAATGAAGCGACGTTCGGTTGGTGGTTTGAGTTATGTGATTGATAAGGATTATAAGTTGAATTATGCAGCTGCTGAGCGAATGGTTGATTATTGCGATTCATTGAGCGCATTGTATGATGTTGAGGATATACGTGAGAGTTATTTTGTGATAGCACGCAGCCGCGATGAGTTGGCGAGTTTGTGCGGAGTTGAGTATTTTGCTTCGCCGCCGATAGGTTTGGCTTATCCGAAGAGCCGTTTGATGTTGAGTTCATTGGGTAATGAGTGGTATCCGCATGAGATGGCACATTTAGTGTTTCGCCAGTTTTCGGGAAGTCATCCATTTTTATTCGAAGGTTTGGCGGTGTTTGTTGGAGGTAGTATAAACGACAGCTATAAGGAATTGATACAGAAAGCAGGACAAGAGTTGAGACAGAGAAAGGTACAGCCGGAATTAAAGGAGATAATGGGCAATCCGGTGGCAGAATCGTTGTTGTATTATGCAATTGCAGGACTTATTATCCATGGAATGTATGAGGCAAAGGGAGCAAGCGGCGTAAAAAAGTTATTAACAGAAGTGACCACCTCAACGACAATAGAAGAAGTTATATATGTTATTGATAAAAAATATGATAGAGCGAATTACAGTATAAGCAATTCATGGTACAATACATTGTTGATGTGCGCAGATAAGTATAGTAATCAATAAAAAATGAAAAAGAAATTTGTTCAATAAAAGAAGATGTTGTATTTTTGCGGCTCACTTAACACAATTATTTAAGTAGTTATGGCTCATCATAAGTCAGCAGAGAAAAGAAATCGTCAAAGCATCAAGCGCAATTTGTACAATCGTGCAAACAAAAAATTGGTCAAAGAAGCAGTGAAAGCAGTTCGTTCCGCTCAATCTGCGGAAGTTGCCAAGGAAGCATTAACCAAGGCTATGAGCATATTGGACAAAGTTGCAGCTCGTGGTGTAATGCACAAAAACACGGTAGCAAATCGCAAGTCTTCATTAGCAAGATTTGTCAATAAACTTGCAGCCGCATAAAAGCACAAGTTAGCACTTCATAAACGCACCCTTAGCTCAATTGGATAGAGCATTTGACTACGGATCAAAAGGTTTTGGGTTCGAGTCCCTCAGGGTGCGCTGCTTAAACCCCGTAACTTTAATAGTTACGGGGTTTATTCGTTTAGTAGTATAAAGTAAAAAAAATGTTAAATCAAAAGATTTGTAACAATTCATTAGGTTAGTGCGTCCGTGTTCTACATTACCATACACCGTTTACTTATGTCACCTCACTATCGTTACAGCATAATCGGATTACTAAGTTTATTCACTTTTGTTACAACCGGTTATGCACAATTAAGTGTCCAACTTGCAAATCAAGACGCATTTGGCAGGAAGGTTGATGCTTCCCGTTACCCAATATGCAAAGTCACGGCTCGCGCAACGAATGGAGCAACCGCAGTTCCAATAGACATTAATAATATCTATTTCGTACAGAATGGGCAAAGAGCACTACCCTTCCGTGTGCAACCTGCTGCCAATAATTTTTATGATATCTTTTTTAACAGCAGATCAGAAGGTAGTAGCACTGTAGAAGTGATTGTTACTCATCAAGGAAATGCGGAAAGTGCAATCGGTAAATTTGACTCGACTCGGCTATGCTTAGTGCGTTTTATGGACGCAGGAAGAAATCCAATCAAAGAAGTGACCTTCGATAATCTTTCATCATTGCCAATGATAGTTCAGGCATTTGTAGGAAAAACGAACCCTGATGGAACCCAGACCAATGTAACGTTAGACTCATTAAGCATATCCTCTCCAAATTTTTCCATTCGATGGATAGGCAGCTCACTTTCTACAAAAGAACCGCCTGTTGAGATGCAACCCGGTTTTGAAAACTATTTTTATATCGATTACAAACCTCAGACAACAGGATATGTCAGAGAATATCTAACAGCTCATTTTGAATCAGGTGGGCAAGTTACTATTCCAATAACCGTATCAAGACAATCGCTGCCCGAACAGCAACAGTTAATCTTGGAATATCCGAACGGCAATGAAGTTTTTGCTCCTTGCGAAAAAGTACTTGTAAAATGGCGCGGATATTCACCGGATTCGCCAACCTTAATTGAATTGTCCACTAATGGCAATGAATGGTCAGAAATCGGTAAATCAAATGATAGTACATTCGTATGGAGCGTTCCAGATAATATTACAGAGAATGCGAGAATTCGAGTGAGACAGTTATATAGCAGTGTTCAAGAAACCAATCTTCAGGACCAAAAAGATGCCTTCGGAAAAAAAGTAAATTTTCTTAGAGATGGTTCAAAAATGCTTAGTGCTTATGATAATGGCTTTATAACCGAATGGGATGTAATCAACAAAGTAAAAACAACTGAATACTCACTGAATCATGTTGGTTTCCCTATCGTTCGATTAGTTATTCTTGGTGTTGGGTATGGGGCGAATGAGCGACCTTTTATTGCTTATCGAGATGGAACAAACAGTCAAAAAATTGCATTTTTTGATAAGGGTACATTAACACCTACAGCAACGTTTAACTTACCCTCCTATAGAATCCGTGAGGTAATCCCGTCAGTGGCGGGTGATTTTCTGGTTATTGTCCCAGAATTGGGAGCAAATATTACCATTATTAACTCGACCAATGGGAGTATTCAGAGACGAATTAACTTTGATGCGCCTATTTCCGCATTTTCATTAACAGAACAAAAAGCTGTTGCAGGATTTTTATCAGGTAAGGTCACAACATTTGCCCTACCCTCTTTTACGCCTCTCGATTCAATGACTGTGCCGGAATTGTCGATTGCTCATTCGGTTGCCGTAACAAATGACGGAACTTTAATTGGTGCAGCTTCGCGCGTGGGTGTTCCGACACTATATGACAGCCCCAAAAGTGTAATGTTGGTTGGTGAGTTATCTAGCAAAAAAGTAGTGCGCTATAATGATCAACTTGGTGCCGGTACAAATCCCTTGGGTTTAGCTTTTAGTAAATCAAACCGTTATTTAGCAGTAGGTTATAAAAATCAGCCACAGGTTTCAGTATTGGAATTGCCCGGAACAGGAACATTTTTGGGCAGTATCTCCGGACATTCTAGCGATATGTCCTCTATTCAATTTAGTCCAGATGGCAAAACAATTGCTACATCGGCAGATGCTCAAGATAATGTTAAAATACGTCGCATAACATTTCCCGAGACTGATTTTTCTGACCAAAATTTTTCTATCCGCAGACCTGTCATTGCTGCCGAAACTATTGTTATTCCACCAACATATTTATCACAAATAAGAGATTCTGTCATCATCGGAGGAATTTGTAATAATGGCAATGTCAAATTAATTGTTGATTATGCTCGGTTTACATTTGGTACACATTTTTCCCTACTTGAAGAACTCAATGGATTAGATACAATTAAAACTGGCCAGTGTTTGCGATTTTCACTTCGTTCTATGCCTATTGACACCGGAATTATTCGCGATACTCTTTCTATCGGATCTTGTGGCATAGAGTATAGAATCCCTCTAGAAATGAAAGCATTAAATCGAAACATAGGATTACTTGCCAATAACACAGATTTCGGTGAATCATGTACAGGTACAAGTATTGAAAAAACTCTAATCGTTGTACAAAACAATGACCCTATACCATTAAAAATCAATAATATTCTGTCAGATAATACCAATTTCACCATTGTTTCAACGATAAAAGACACCATACTTCTGCCCGGGCAAACACTATCGGTAAATGTTAGTTTTTTACCTCAAAATGTCGGTGCAATAAATGCAAATATTACTGTGTATCATTCTGATCAAAGCAAAATTACTTCACAATTTATTCTCAAAGGCACCGGGGTGGGTGCAGATATAGCAATAGTTTCAAAACTTTATTTTTTGCCGGACGTTCTTACTCGCACCATAGAAATTAAAAACAATTCTAACAATACTGTTGATATCATATCAATGAGTAACACACCTTTAGGGATAGTCACGACATCCCCATCAATGCCAATATCAATTCCGGCACTTAGTTCTCAAATCGTTACATTGACACTCTCAAGAGAATTGTTAGAAGGTGAATTGGATTCAATTGTATTTACAGCTACTCCATGTGCCACAAAAAGAATAGTTGAAATAGTGCCCTATACTGCTATTTCTTCGGTTACTTTACCAAATGTCAAAGCGGACCCTCGTGGTGAAGCAATTATACCGATAGAATTTTCAACATTGGAGCCGGCTGAATTTGGCGCAAACAGAGTGTTTTCAGCAGAATTTTCTATGAATCCTCGAATGTTCCTACCAAGATTTGTTCGTTCAGAATTTGGCACAGGAACAATAACAAAAAATGAAATTGTTAATGATAAACGTATAATTGGATTTTCAGTACTTGGAAATTTCCCTGCTAAGGGTATTGCATGTGAAATTGTTGGAGATGCAGCTATGGCAGAAGTCTTGGAAACACCTATAATCTGGGAAAACACATCACGTTTCTGGGGCAAGTCGGTAAGTATATCTACTGCAAATAATGGTAATTTTTCCTTAACAGAAGGTATTTGCGGCGACCCTCGCGTATTTAGTGACGGTATGATAATATCATCAATTTTCCCTAATCCGGCAAAGGATATAGTAGAAATTCAGATAAATGCAGAGGATGAATATGCGTACGACATTGTGTGTTATAATCAATTAGGTTATAAGCAATTTACTCGAAACATTACCCTCTCCCAAGGCACACATAGTATCCCATTATCAGTGAAGGAATTACAATCCGGAATGTATATGATTCACATAGAAGTGCTGAATTCGTCAGTCGTTTTACCTTTATTTATAGCTCGATAAAACAGAGTATTTTATATATGAGATATTTGCAGATTTTTTTATTTACGTGTATATTTATTTGCTTTTTCTGTTTCACTAATCTTCTACATAGTGAACAGGACAGTACAATGTTAAAACCAATCAAAATTACAGCTTCTATTGGCGGAAATATATCATTGCATAATGCTAATTTTGCTGAGTTACCGGGGATTCCCAATTGTTGTTCAGGTTTTACAAAAGGTAATGGATTTTCACCTGTATTTTCTGCCGGCATTGAATTTGTACCTGAGAACCTATTCTTTAGTTTGCCTTATACCTACGGTATTTCATTAGGTTATGCCGGAGTTGGCGGTGATTTAACAACAGAAGAATTTTCTTTTAACGTTATTTCCGGAAATACTCTTAGCAGAGCAATTTCTCGACATAATCTAGCAACGAACATATCAGTTGTCACACTTGACCCATATATTACACTTTTTCCTCTAAGTGGCGCTCCATTGGGTATTACAGCCGGTGTATCTGCCGGGGCATTTGTTGCAAAAACATTTACGCAATCGCAAGAAATTATCGAACCAAACACTATAAAATGGGTCGAAACAGGTTCTTCTATTAAAGGTGCTGCTTCCGGCACAATTCCAAATTCTCAGTCAATCTTTATAGCACCTTTCATGGGAATACGTTATGACATAGGTCTAACACAACAAATTGCTCTTTCACCGAATGTTCGTATTTCCCCTCAGATAACCCCATTTGTTAATGATTTGACATGGACTGCGATACATATTCGCCCTTCGATTGATTTTCAATATCGTTTAGCAGAACCACAACCTGAGAAGTTACCTCCGCCACCACCCCCTCCCCCTTTGGAAATTCCCAAAAAATTAGAACTTGCCATAGTCGTCAAAAAACAAGATGGCTCAATAATTAATGATGGAGAAACTGTAAAAGTTACGTACGAAATTCAAAAAAAAGTTTATGCTCATGATGCTGCACCTATAGTTTTCTTTAAGAAAAACACAGCCGATATTTCTCCACAGATTCCACTTGCTTCAACTTCATCGGAGGAAAATGCACAAGCATCTGTATTATTGGGATTAGTTTCTTTGTTGCGCGAGAATGTCGAAGCCAAAGTTGAGTTAGTTGGCTATGCTGCTCCTGACGAATCGGCTTCAATTGCTGATGAACGGGTGGGTAACGTGGCTAAATTTCTCTTAGATAATGGCGTAGATAATATTCAAATAATGACAAGGATTGTAAAACCGGAAGGTACTGTACGCGAAATTCGTGATGAGTTACTTGATGAAGAACGTTCAGTGCGTATAGTCATTAATGGAAAACAACAGACAATTCCCGTTGTTTTTGAGCAATCGGAAACAAAACATACATCTATTACTTTATATTTTGAACCGCGCATTATTGCAGAAGCAATCCCATTTCAAGCGTTCGGAAAAGTCAATTTTGAAATGAAAAAAATGTTTGATCTTGCTGATAAAGATATGACATTGCAATTTACAACAAATGATATTTTACAGGGGCAACCAACCCGCATCGTATTTGATTATGCCCTTGCCGATGCAACCGATAGAAGAACAGCAGCCGGATTACAATTTAAAATTTCACCAACAGTAACAACTCTTATAGAAAACAACAAATTCTATTCTTCAAATATGAGTAATAGTGATTATGTTTTAGGATATTTTAATTTTAATGCTTCAGAGTTCGCTTCTGTAAATATCGAAACATTGGAATATATTAAAAATGCAATTAAAAATGGTAAAAAAATCCAACTTTCTCCAAAAACGGACAATTTCGGGACACCTGAATATAATGTAAATCTTGCGAAGTCAAGAGTAAAATCAGCAATGCAGTTACTCGGAATAGACGAATCAAAGTGTACTATAAACTACGACAATATTCAACAAAATTACGATCCATCAGCCATTGCGCGCATACTACACCGAACGGTGACTGTGAGAGTTATCGAATAATATGCGAACAGTAAAGACAAATGTATGCAGAGTGTTAGATGCAGCGAAAATTGGTTATACACTTTTTGAATACTCTGTCAATGACAATGAACTTGATGCTGTTTCGGTAGCAAAAAAAATAGGATTACCGCCCGAAAAAGTATTTAAGACATTGGTATTGCAAGGATCTTTCTTACCCTATTTTGTTGTTGTTGTTCAATCAGTAAAAGAGTTATCACTAAAATCAGCAGCTTTACAAACGCACAATAAATCGTGTGCGATGCTTCCACAAAAAGAATTGCTGTCCATCACAGGTTATATTCGTGGCGGCTGCTCGCCGATTGGCATGAAAAAGAAGTTTCCTACATTTCTTGACGAATCTGCTCTGACCTTCGATACGATAAGCATTAGCCCGGGAGTCAGAGGTCAGCAAATACTCATTTCCCCCCATGACTTGATGGCATTTACTCAAGCAAAGATTATACGATGTGAGTAATACCTTACTCCGATACAAATAAAGACACTATGAATGGTGATATGAATAAAAGCACAAATATCAAAATAAACTCATTTATCGTTTTTTCATTATTATATTCTTTTTTTCCAAATCTTTTGAAGAGTATCAATAATCTACCAAAACCGATAACACAAAAAAAACCGATAATTAAGTGATATATCATTGTTTCACACTTTTTGTAATGATGGTTGAAAGAATTGGTGGTGTGATCAGAGTTGTCAATATTACTACTATCACAATAACAGAGAACAACTCATCATTGACAACGCCCAATCCTTTACCGACCGAAGCAAAGATAAGCCCGACTTCACCCCTTGGCACCATTCCCCAACCAATCAGCAGTTTATTTGTTCCTTTACCGGCTACAAGACCCGATATGATTTTCGATACAATCGCAACCGTTGCGACACCGAAAGCAATAAGTAGAATGCTTGGTTGAAAAAGCACATCAAGTCTCACATCTAAACCGACAATGATAAAAAAAACCGGCATAAGGAACTGTCCGATCGGTTCAATAATCTCTTCCAAGTGCTTTTCGGTATGTTCCTCAAGAACATGCGTTACTTCTTGCGCAATCGGGTTGGTATCGCCACCCAAGGCAGCCGTAATCTTAGGAATCACTGAAGGACCGTCAAATGAGCCAAAGAACACTTCGTCAAGCAATAATCCCGCCGTAAATGCTCCAACAATCGGGGCAAGACCTATGCTATGAGCTATGTAGGCAAACAAGAGACAAATAGACAAAGCTAAACCTAATTTTGCACCCGAAGATTTATTGATATTGGACATGAAACGTGCTATCGGAATTCCAACATAACGACCTAAGATTAAACCTCCAACCAAAAACAATAAAGAAACTGTTGCAACGCGAATTACTTCCATAATGTCAAATTGACCGGTTTTAACGATTGATTGGACTACCGACAATATCATAAGACCTATAATATCGTCAATAACGGCAGCACCGAGAATTATTCGCGCTTCTTTAAGATGTAATGCTCGTAAATCTTTGAACACTCTTGCAGTTATACCAACAGAAGTTGCAGTCAATGTTGCACCGAGAAACAACGAGGCGTGTGCGATGTGTTGCGGACTTCCTTCTGTGAATATGAGCGGTCCGACGATATATGAGCCAATCACAAATGGAACAATCACACCCACTAGTGCCACAAGAGTTGCACGCAACCCGACTTGCTTCATCGTATTGATATTTGATTCCAAACCAACCTGGAACAACAGAATAACAACCCCTAATTCTGCGAGAAATCGTAAGGTGTGATCTTGTTTCATTGGCTCAAAGAAATCAATGGAAACCAATGAGAGATTGCCGAGTAATATACCTACAGTCAATTCGCCAAGTACTGCAGGTAAACCGAACTTTTCGACGATACTCCCTAATTTTGATAACAAAAGAATAACTGCAATCCATAGAAATGTAAATGCAAATGCTCCATGCCCATCATGAGACATGCCATCTGCAAAGAGTGCTTGTGTTAAAGATATGGTTATGAGAACCGGTAGAATTATCGTCGTGAAATAACTTTTCTTTGTCATAAGTATATAATCATTGTGCAATAGAACATAGATACAAGTTACTACAAAAAAATGAGAAAAAAAAAGTTCGTATCTTTGCTTCATGACGAATAAAAATCAACCTATCGGAGTCTTCGATTCCGGCATTGGAGGACTAACAGTCCTTAAACATTTACGAAGAATGATGCCAAACGAGCGTTTTTTATATCTTGGCGATACAGCTCGGGTTCCTTATGGCAATAAATCCAAAGAAACTATACAGCTATATGCACAGCAATGCGCCGGTTTTTTAATGGCTAAGAATGTAAAACTTATTGTAGTAGCATGCAATACAGTGTCAGCTAATGCCCTTGATGAGGTGCAAGACTATGCATCAGTTCCTGTGGTTGGGATGATAGCACCTGCAGCACGTGGAGCTTTACAAGAATCATTGAATGGCAGAATAGGCATTATCGGTACCAGGGCGACAATTGGCAGTAATGCATATCAAGATGCTTTGCGGATTTTCCATACTATGGTTCCAACACCTCATGCTCAGTTACATGTCACAGCCCAATCGTGCCCGCTTTTTGTTCCATTAGCGGAAGAAGGATGGCAACATCATAAAGCTGCTGAGCTTATCGCTCAAGAGTATTTGGGTCCGATGATTCATGACAAAATAGATACCTTGATAATGGGTTGCACTCATTATCCTCTCTTGCAAGATTTATTCTCAAGAACGCTTTCTGATGTCAAATTGATTGATTGTGGCGAATATGCAGCAAAAATATCGCACGAGATCTTGACGCAATCAAATAACTTGAGTGCTAGTATGTTGCCACCCCATATTGAGCACACAGAGTATTTTATTACTGATACGACCCCAAATTTTTCTGTCATAGCCGAAGAATTCTTGGGATATCCGGTTCCACAACCACAAAGGGTTACTATTGAACCGAACGATGCATTACCAATTTCGACCGATATCAACAGTTCAGAGTTTCGATATGGATAACAATGAATTACTCACAGAGTTGCAAGAACGATTAGATCTCGTTTCAACAAAATATGCACGTAGCTTTCTTCAAACAGTGGATATGCTTGTTGAAGTTGTTACAATGTTCGACCGATATCATGAAAATAGTCATGTTGCATTTGTTGGTGAAAAATCGGCAGCAGTCGCACGTGCACTTATGTTGACCGAACGCGAGGTTTTTGAAATCGAGACTGCCGGTTACCTTCATGACATAGGAAAATTTTCATTACCTCCACAATTTTTATCGCAACTTTCTTCTGAGCTGAATTCTTTTGACTTTAAGCATTATGCCTCGCATGTGGAAACAGGGCAGCGCGTTTTGAGTATGCATGAAGGAATGCTGTCAATTGCACACATTGTTGGGCAGCATCATGAACGATATGATGGCATGGGCTTTCCGGCTAAAAAACGCGAACATGATATACATATAGGAGCACGTATTATCGCAGTAACTAATTTTTATCATAATATTATGTATAAAATGCGAGGGTCAAGGCATGAAGCATATTCCACTCCCCCTCCGCAAATGCAACAAGAAGCTATAACAGTAAAACATGCGCAAACCATGACCTTGGTTAATAAAAGAGCCGGGTCGATGTTCGATCCCAAAATCGTGGCTGCTTTCAATGCGGTTATGGAAAATGAGAGAAGACAATTTGCCGGCAAATCTTTTATGAGAGTAATGATAAATCAGTTAAAACCGGGTATGAGGTTAGCCGAGGATCTGCGTACTTCATTCGGATTACTCATTGCATCACAAGGCGATTTAATAACAGCTTCAACAATACCAAAATTAATTCGATTTGCAGAAAACAAAGAAATTTCCATGAAAATTTTAGTAGTAGTTTAACATTATGATTGTTTTTATATTCCGTAAATTTTTATATATGCTGGTGGTATTACTTGGTGTAATAACATCTTCGTTTATAGTCAATTATGCTCTTCCCGGTGACCCTGCCCGCGTAATGCTCGGTCAAAGAGCTGACGAACAATCCGTCATAGCTCTTAGAAAAGAACTTGGGCTTGATCGCCCTAAAATTGTTCAATATTTTGACTATATTGGAAAAGTATTCAAAGGTGATCTTGGAAAATCATTTACTACGAATAGAAAAATTGTCGAAACATTACAAGAGCGATTTCCGGCAACAGCATTATTAACTATTTCGGCTCTCCTATTTTCAACGATTTTAGGCATATTCATCGGGGTCGTAGCCGCTTTGTATCAAGGGAAATTTCTTGATTCCGGAGTCATGGCGATAGCACTGTTTGGTATTTCAATGCCGTCTTTTGTTCTTGGTTTACTCTATTTATTGGTGTTTGGAGTAATTCTTGATATTCTCCCTATTTCCGGTTATATTGATCGGGGATGGAATCATCTGATTTTGCCGTCAATGGCTCTTGCTCTGCGTCCATTATCCATCATTGCACGAGTTACAAGAAGCAGTATGATAGATACATTGAGCCAAGATTATATCAGAACAGCAAGAGCAAAAGGTCTTTCTGAGTTTACTACGGTTGCTCGTCATGCGTTGCGAAATGCACTTAATCCTGTTATTACAACAGTAAGTGCATGGTTTGCCGGGCTTTTAGCTGGTTCCTATTTTATCGAATACATTTTTAATTGGCCCGGCATTGGCATGTTCACCATAGACGCAATTCTTAAACTCGATTATCCCGCAATACAGGGTTCTGTGCTATTTGCAGCAATAATATTTGTTCTTGTCAATTTTATCGTTGATGTTTTATATGCAGTTGTCGATCCTAAAGTAAAATTGAGCTAAATATATGAAAACTGAAAATAGTAATTCTAAAAGTCTGACTAGCCATGCTTTACAAAAATTAATTAAACACAAAGCAGGTATTACCGGAATTTTTCTCATTTTAATATTGGTAATAGCAGCGGTCTTTGCGCCACTGTTTACTTCATTTGATCCAACAACCCAAATATTAGAATATTCAGTAAAACCTATGGGATTCGTTGGCAATTTGATTCTCAAGAATAATCCATCCACGCCCCATACTCCAATCTATGTCCCAATCCTCTCTTACAAAAAACAAGGTGATTCTTTAAGATATACAGACATTTCAGAACGTAGTGTTTCTATTCATGTCAATCAATTATGGCGCACAGAAGAAAATGAGTGGCATATAACTCCAACGTATTATCTTGGAACAGATAATTTCGGCAGGGATTTATTCAGCCGACTGCTGTATGGAGCGCGAATCAGTTTATCAGTAGGCGTTGTGTCTGTCCTGATTTCATTAGCAATCGGTATCGTATTGGGTTCTTTAGCCGGATATTATCGAGGATGGGTTGACAATGTGATTCAGTATATCATCACAGTTGTTTGGTCTTACCCGACAATTCTGCTTGCAATACTCTTTTCATCATTAATTAAATCTGTGGATACATTATTCGGTTTTACACTTAATGCTTATTGGCAAACTTTCATAGTTATTGGAATTACCGGATGGGTAGAAATTGCCAGAATAGTGCGTGGTCAGTTTTTTTCATTAAGAGAAATGGAGTATGTAGAGGCAACAAAAGCATTTGGATTTTCCACATTCCGAACTATTTTCATTCATATTTTACCAAATGCATTAGGACCTATAATCGTTGTAGCAACAGCCGGAATAGCCAGCGCAATCATCACTGAAGCAAGTCTCAGTTTTTTAGGTTTGGGAATACAAAAACCGGAACCATCTTGGGGAATACTAATTCAAGACGGTTATGGATATATCTTAGCTCGCTTAAATTGGGGTCTAACAATCTTCCCAAGTATTGCTATAGGTTTGGCTGTCTATGGATTCAATTTATTGGGTGACGGACTGCGCGATGCAGTTGATCCCAAATCAATACAAAGATAAACAATGAAAAAGAAAATAGTCTTTATTCTGGATTCAGACAAATATCATCGAAGCAAATTTAAACGTGTGATTGAGAGTATCTCCGATTTAGAAGTACGCGAATTTGAATCATCATTACTTATGCTTCATGTAATGAAAACATTTATACCGGATATGATTATTCTTGAACTGCAAATGCCTGTAGTTAATGGACTATCCGTTTTGCAATATCTTCGAAGCCAAGAAGAGACAGCTACTATGCCTATTGTCATTTGCACAAATGACTATTCTATCGAATCAAGAAATATCGCCGATAGCTTAGGTCATAACGGGATTCATTATCAACCAATTCAAGATGTTGATTTTATGAAAACTGTTCAAGCCATAGTTAATAATTATGACTCAATTCGTGAACATAATGCAGAGTTTTTAACAGTTTCAAAAAGTCAACCACAAAGGATAATGTCTGTTGATGATGAAATGGCAATAAGACTTATTTTTAGGAATATTGTAACACATAAAATGCAATTGGATTTTATTGATTTCAGCAATCCGATTGCCGCCCTTGATTATATTCAATCACCGGATCTCGAACACATAGATTTAATCATTATTGACATGAAAATGCCGGATATGGACGGGGTTACATTCTTAAAAAGAATAAGAGAACTTGAACATTGTAAACATATCAAAGTTATTGCATGCACAGCAGAAAATGATATTACAACCATTCAAGAATTTTTAAAATTAGGCATTGTTGATTTTCTTGCTAAACCCTTCGATCAGGAAGTTGCTCTTAAGAAAATTACGAATGCTATCTATTGCTAATATTATGTTTATAGAGTCAATTGATTCAATAGTAAAAAACAAAAAGTTTCCTCCGGTGCTTTTATTGTTCGGCAAGGAATACTTTCTTAAAGATGAAGCCATCGCACGTATCATTGAGGCGGCAACAGAAGGCATAAACAATGATTTTGACATAGAAACCGCAGATGCCGAAAACAACTCACAAGAACAAATTGTTGCAATGGCGTCAGCATTCCCTTTTGTGTCAGACCGACGAGTTGTGATTGTAAAAAATGCCGAAAAGCTCACAATCGCTAAATCCAAAAAGAAAGAGGATAAAATTCCTGCTATTGTCAAGTATTTACAGAACCCATCCCAAACAACCTTTTTATTGATGATTGCCGACTCAACTGAGTTAGATGATCTGACAACCCAATTGCGCAATAATCGAACAAAAGAAAAGGCGGAAAAAAGATTAACGAATCTGAAAGAGCCATTCAACACCATCGTTAAACATCATACTGTCATAGAATTTGGTTCACTCTATGAAAGAGAAATCCCCAATTGGTTAGCAAAAAGGGCTAAAATTGAAGGGAAAGAGATTTCACCGGAGGCAATTGACCTATTAGTTGCGCGAGTAGGTACTTCATTGCGTGAATTGCACAATGAGTTGCAAAAAATTATAACATATTCACCCGATAAAAAGAAAATTTCATTAGATGATGTGATGAATATTGTTGGACAATCACGTACATATAATATTTTTGAATTACAAAAAGCAATTGGCGAAAGAAATTTACCTCGCGCCATTGATATTACATTACGAATGGTGTCGGCGGAGCGCAATGAGATATTAATTATTACTATGCTTACACGGTATTTTCTTAGCTTATCAAAATTATTAGAAGCATCAGCTACCACTTCGAATCCAATGGAGTTAAGTCGTTCTGTAGATATCAACTCATATTTTATTCCTGATTATATTGCGGCATTACGTCGTTACTCCCCTGCTGAGTTAGCAAAAGCGTTCCTTGCATTACGTGAAGCTGACATTGCCTTAAAAACGTCAGCCGGTCACACTCACGCCATTATGCAAAAGATGGTTTTATCTATCGTTGGGGTTCATTAATGTTCAAACTGATTTACAAATGCGTATTTTTATTTATTCGGTTGGCAATGCCTTTGCTCAAAAGGAAATACCCAAAACTCAAAGAGCGCGAACAATATGCAGCCGACACTTTTACATCTATACAAGAATTACGCAACAGTTACCCAAATCAGACCTTATTCTGGATTCATGCAGCATCAACCGGCGAATTTGAACAAGCGAAACCCGTCATAGAACAATTGAAATTAATGTATGCTGAATGTATTGTGTGCGTTACTTTTTTTTCTCCCTCCGGCTATAATGCCCATAAAAATTATACATTCGCTGATTGTGTATGCTACCTTCCATTAGATACCGGTAACAATGCAAAACGATTTATCGAAACACTTGCTCCTGTTTGTGCTATTTTTATCCGTTATGATTTGTGGTTTAATTATTTATATATTCTCAACAAAAAATCTATTCCTACATTTTGTATATGTACAACTCTATCATCGTCAATCCCAAAGAATTATTTTTACACTCTGTATGTACGAAAGGTATTAGAATTATGCACTAAGGTTTATACAGCAAACAAAAATGAATACGAGAAAATTAGACAATATTACCCCTCGGTTGCTGCTGAGAACTCTTCCGATACACGTTTCGATCGTATAAGTTCAATTGTGGATCATCCGAAAAATTTACCCTTATCGAAAGAAGATTTTCCGTCTCAGAAACCAATAATTATTGTTGGAAGTTCTTGGCGTGAAGATGAGCATTTATTTTTCCAAATGTATGTGAGTGACAAACAACAAATACCGTTTTCCCTTATTATCGTACCACACGAACCAACCCATGATCATGTACATCAACTTCGTACAATGTTTACTTCCTGTGTTCTATGGAGTGAAATAGAGAATAATGCTGATAGATATAAGAGTCAGGCACCTTCAATAATAATCGTGGATTCTATCGGAAAATTATTACAGATTTATTCCTTAGCAGACGCAGCATATATAGGTGGTGGTTTTGGTGCGGGTGTCCATAGTTGCGCAGAGCCTGCCGGTTATGGAATTCCTTTATGCAGTGGAAAAAAAATTGATCGCTCTCCGGATGCAATTGCCTTAAAAAAAGAAAAAGCTCTCACATTGATTGAAAACACTCAAGAATTGCGACAATGGATTTCGATTATTGTGTTAAACAAAGAAGCAAGATTACGTCGTGGTTTTTATGCAAAAAATTATATCAACACTCGCAGAGGTGCATCAAGCCAGATTACTTCGGATATACAAGAGATAATCGCAAAACACCAACCTTTTACTGAATCTGCTCAATAAAAGTGCCTGCGCGTGCATGTGTTTTTTGAGTGACAGCATTACAAAATTCATCAATCATGGAACATGGTATATCACAATAGATCTCAATAATATCGCGATAATCGGCTTCATGAGAAACTGCATACGTCTCAAGTAATGACTTCACGACACCTATGTCTTCATACATACACATCACGCGAACTTTTGTTGTTTTATAGACCGGTTTTCTAATGCACAATTTTAAAACTTGTTCGGCTGCATCAGAATATGCACGGGACAATCCGCCGACACCTAATTTTGTGCCGCCATAATATCTGGTAACAATTAGCAATGCATCACTTACTTCATATTTTTGCATCATAAACAATATGGGTTTACCGGCAGTACTATTCGGTTCGCCATCGTCAGAGAAACGGAAGTCCAAACCACCTATCCCTAAGCGATAGGCATAGCAATTATGCGTGGCATCAAAAAACTCCGACCTGATTTGAGCAAGGCGTTCCAAAGCACTTTCTCGCGTTGTTACAGGGACACACGTTGCTATAAATCGTGAGCTTTTTACACTAATTTCTGCTCGATATTCTTCATTAACCGTAAAATACGTATCTTTACTTTCTGACACTAATCTACAACCTTATGAATATTGGTATTGTATGTTATCCCACTTATGGTGGCAGCGGCGTAGTAGCAACTGAACTTGGTAAAGCACTCGCTCATCGGGGCCACCAGATACATTTCATTACATACGCGCAGCCGATGCGTTTAGACCGATTTCAAGACAATTTGTTTTATCATGAAGTCGAATTACCCAATTATCCTTTGTTTGAGTTCCAGCTTTACTCTCTTTCTTTAGCAAGCAAAATTGCAGATGTAGCACGTTTTGAAAACTTAGATATTGTTCATGCACATTATGCCATTCCTCATGCGGTCAGTGCTTATTTGGCACGTCAGATATTGGGTAGCGAGACCAAAATGAAAACAGTCACAACATTGCACGGCACTGACATCACGCTCAATGGATTAGATCCGAGTTTTCTTCCTTTAGTCCGCTTTTCCATCGAGCAATCAGATGCAGTGACCGCTGTTTCGCGTTATTTGGCAGAAGCAACAAAGAACGGTTTCAATGTTCAAAGGAATATACATGTCATTAACAACTTTATTGATACTGACTTATATCAAAGACAGCCTTGCACACCATTTAAAAGACAGATTGCGCCGGAGAATGAAAAAATCTTGATGCATATCTCAAATTTCCGACCTGTGAAGCGTGTAGCCGATACAATCCATATTTTTGCAAAAGTGCGCGATAAAGTTCCTTCAAAGTTAGTACTCATCGGTGATGGTCCTGAACGAATTGAATGTGAACGATTGAGCCGCGAGCTTGGCATTAATGAACATGTGCGATTCCTTGGTAAACAAACAGCTTTGCCGGAACTGCTCTCAAGTGCAGACTTATTCTTATTACCGAGTCAATCTGAAAGTTTTGGCTTATCGGCATTGGAAGCCATGAGTTGTGGTGTGCCGGTCGTAGCAACAAGCATGGGTGGCATTCCGGAAGTTATCTCGCATGGTGAAACAGGTTATATAGCTGAATTAGGCGACATTGACCGTATGGCAAAATATGCGGTGGAATTATTAACAAATTCAAAGAAATGGCAACTGTTTTCAGCAAATGCACGTGAAAAAGCAATTTCAAAATTTAAAACGGATATGATTGTTCCGCAATATGAGCAATTATATGAATCATTATTATAATTTTTATGTTATTTCTTCAATGAAAAAATTTTCAAACTACATTAACGGAGCATGGATTCATCGTTCCGACTCATCATTTTTTCAGAATATTAATCCTGCGGACTCACTTGATATCATAGGTGAATTTCCGGAATCTAATTCATCCGATATTGATGATGCAGTGAAAGCTGCTCAACAAGCATATAAACAATGGCGATTAATGCCTGCTCCAAAACGTGGCAATATTATTCGTAAAGCAGGTGATATTTTTGAAAGACGCAAAGAGGAACTTGCTCGAATTATGACAAGAGAAATGGGTAAACCCGTTTTTGAAACCAAAGGTGATATTCAAGAAGCCATAGATACTTGTTATTATGCAGCAACAGAAGGAAGGCGATTATTCGGCTATACTGTTCCAAGTGAAATGGATAATAAAATGAATTTATCATTCCGTATGCCTATTGGCGTATGTGGAATCATTACTGCATGGAATTTCCCTATTGCCGTACCTTCATGGAAAATTATTCCTGCACTCGTTGCGGGTAACACTATTGTGTTTAAGCCCTCGGAAGATTCTCCCGAATCGGCTATAATTTTTGCGGAAATATTAGAGGAAGCAGGATTGCCGGCAGGCGTATTTAATGTGGTTTTCGGTAAAGGTGACACCGGATCAGCACTTGTAGAGCATCCTGATGTCAAGTTAATCGGATTTACGGGTTCCACAGCGACGGGCAAACGTATTGCAATGCGATGCGGTGAATTAAATAAAAAATGTTCTTTGGAAATGGGCGGAAAAAATCCGCAAATTGTTTTAGATGATGCAGATCTTGACCTTGCACTTAATGGTGTCTTGTGGGGAGCTTTTGGCACGACAGGGCAACGCTGTACAGCGACTTCCCGTTTAATTCTCCATGAAAATATTCATGATGAATTTGTACAAAAACTACAAGCAAAAGCCGAAAAATTACGTGTTGGTAGCGGATTAGACGATACAACGGAAATGGGTCCGGTTATTAACACAAAGCAATTTGCAAAAATTAAGGAATATATCGAAATTGGAAAAAATGAAGGTGCAACACTTCTTTGCGGCGGTGTAGAACCGTCTGATGAAACATTGAAAAATGGTAATTTTCTGTTACCGACAATTTTTACGAATGTAACACCGCAAATGCGCATATTTAATGAAGAAATTTTTGGACCTGTTTTATCTGTTTCAAAAGTATCATCGTTCGAGCAAGCTATTGAATATGCAAATCATTGTGCTTATGGTTTATCTTCCTCAATTTTCACAAAAAATGTTCATGTAGCTTTTGTAGCAATGCGTGAATTAGAAGCCGGCATTACCTATATCAATGCGCCAACAATTGGTGCCGAAGCTCACATGCCATTTGGTGGAATTAAAGGAACCGGTAATGGACATCGTGAAGGCGGATGGACGGTCTTTGATATATTTACGGAATGGAAAACTGTCTATGTTGATTATTCCGGTCAATTACAAAGAGCACAAATTGATAATCAAGAATAATATATCGTATGGGAGTAGCATTTGATACTACTCCCATATTTTTTGTCTATTTTCAACATGATCTAACAATATGACAGATAATTCTACCGAGAAGAAAAAAGAAATTGCCATTGCTATTGCTGTTGTACCTAAAGGTACTAATCGCCAATTAGTCAAAGAACATCTTGACGAATTAGAATTCTTAGCCGACACAGCCGGTGCTGAAATTATAGCAAAAATAGTTCAAGAATTACAACGCAAAGTGCCCGCAACAGCCATCGGTTCCGGTAAAGTGCTAGAAGTTAAACAATTAATCGAAGAATCTCATGCCACTTGTGTCATATTTGATGATGATTTAACACCAATGCAAGTGAGAAATTTAGAAAAAGAATTAGAAGTCAAAATTCTTGATCGCAGTGGTTTAATTCTTGATATTTTTGCCTCTCGAGCCCGAACCGTCGAAGCTCGCACACAAGTAGAATTGGCACAGTTGAAATATATGATGCCCCGCTTAACTCGTATGTGGACACACTTATCGAAACAATATGGCGGTGTAGGAACAAAAGGTCCGGGTGAGACTCAAATCGAAACCGACAGACGATTAATTCGCGACAGGATAAATCGTCTCGAAGATAAAATGGCGACCATTGATATTCAAAAAGAACAGCAACGCAAAGGACGTGAATTATTACATCGTTTTGCACTAATCGGCTATACAAACAGCGGTAAATCAACCTTGATGAATGCTCTCACACATGCCGAAGTCTATGCTGAAAATAAATTATTTGCTACACTCGATACTACGGTTCGATCTTTATCTTTACCCGGTGGACAACAAGTATTACTTTCCGATACAGTGGGTTTTATCCGAAAATTACCTACTCATCTTATTGCATCCTTTAAGAGCACATTATATGAAACTATCGAAGCCGATACGCTCATTCATGTCGTTGATATATCTAATCCTGCGTTTAGAGAACATATAGAAACGGTAGAAAAAACACTGAGCGATATTTCGGTTCACTCGCATGACACAATTTTAGTATTTAATAAAATTGATGCAGTGGAAGACCCTGAAATACTTCATGCTTTAGAACTTGAATTTCCTAATTGTGTTCTCATTTCCGCACAGAAAAAAATCCATTTAGATGCTCTATTGCACAAAATGAAAGAATCATTTGAACGGCAAAGTGCATTATATACTGTCGCTATTCCTTATTCTCACAGCAATATTATCGGTCAATTGTATGATGCAGGCGAGGTTATTGAACGACATGACACAGATGAAGCAATAATGATTTCTATTCGCACAACCCAAGAAAAAAGAGATTGGTTCAGAAGAAAGTTTGAGCAGTTTTTACAATAAAAGGAAGTAACCGATTTTCTTCAGTTACTTCCTTCTTCATTATAATTTTATTTCTCACGAAGTAATTTAATAATTTCCGGTAATGTCAAACGCTTACCATAAGCCAAAACACCAACACGAAATATTTTTGCCGATATAAACATAAAAAGTATCATCGAACTATAAATTGATGCAAGAGATAAAGCAATTTCCCACAATGGCGGCGTTTGCAACACAATCCTACTACTCATAATCATCGGTGCAGTAAATGGTATATAAGACAACACTGTGGCAATTGTACCGCTTGGTTCTTGTAATATAGGTAAAATAAACACAACGGGAAGTACAGCCAACATGACAATATATCCTGTAATATTTTGTGCTTCTTGCTCGGTAGTCACAGAGGAGCCAATACCAATCATCAAAGAAGCAAAGAGAAGAAATCCGCTGATACCAAACAATAGAATAATAGGAAGATTAGCAATATTTATAAAATTCTTCTCAAATACTATTCCTGTAATGACAGCCATTCCCATCCATACTATTGCTTGAAAAAGCCCTAAAGTTCCCAAACCTGCCAATTTACCGAACATAAGTTCTGTAGGAGAACAAGAAGACAAAAGAATTTCCATTATTCTATTGTTCTTCTCTTCCAATAATGATCTTACTAATAATTGAGCCGACGTAATGACTAGTATCATCACTATAATGATTGCACCATAGCCGGAAGCAAATTGTTGAAGAAAATCTGTCTCATTTTCTTGTCCATCTGCGGTAACTTTTACTAACTTTTTATCAATCGGAGTACTGATTTTTGCATAAAGACTTGAATCAATACCATTCTTTCCTAATTCAAGGGAGATTATTGTTTCTTCGAGCATTGAAAAAAATCTCTCTGTCTCGCGTACATTGGCAACATTCAGTCCATAATATTCTGCTTTCTTTTCTGTAAACACATTGTGAGGGATAATAAATAGTCCAGTAAGCTCTTCTTCAAGTATTTCATTTCTTACCTTATCCAATGCTTTTTCAGATCCTAAATCCGATGCAAGGTTCCTAAACTTATACATTGGCGTACCATCATCAAAAGTATATTTTTTGCTAAAACTCCGCTCAATCACAGGCATTAACTGTGTTGTTTTATCTAATACGGCAAAAGTCTTTACTTCATTAGATTCTTTCAAACCCATAAGTGTCGGCAATACACCCATAGCAATCATAATTATCGGTGTCAAGACCAAAGAAACAAGGAATGATTTAGTGCGAACTTTTTCGGTAAATTCCCAATATCCGACAGAGTATATTTTTGATAATTTCATTGAAAATCTCCTGTGTTTGATTTTTGTACATTTCCTTGTATCACCGACATAAATATATGTAACAATGATGGTTCTATTTTTGCAATTCTTGTTAATGTCATGACATCGGCAATTTGTTTTACTAATGTCGAAAAGTCTATTGTACTGTCATATTCCAAAATAGCGGTTTGCCCGTTCACAGACTTTAATGTCGTATGAGGAATGCGTGATAAATATGAGACATCACCCAAGAAACCAACTTCACATTCATTACGATAAAAATCTTTTCGTATGTCATGCAATGTACCGTACAATACTCTTTCTCCTTTATTGATAAGAAAAAAAGTATCACAAAATGTTTCTGCCGATTCTAACTGATGCGTGCAAAAGATTATCGCTTTCCCCTGTTCTTTTAATTCACTGACAGCTTCTTTAAATAAGACTTGATTTATCGGGTCAAGACCGGAAAACGGTTCATCCAGAATAAGTAATGACGGATTATGCAATACTGCTGCAATAAACTGTACTTTTTGCTGATTACCTTTTGATAATTCTTCTACTTTTCTCTTTTCCATACCACCAAGATTAAAGCGTTCAAGCCAATAAGCAGTATTCTGTTTGATTGTTTTCTCATCCATTCCTTTGAGCGAGCCAAAATAGGCAAGAGTATGCCCAATGGTACTTTTTTTATACAATCCTCGTTCTTCGGGCAGATAACCGATTATATCTTTTGACAATTCGGTACTATGCTTACCGTTTATGCGGATTGACCCTTGGTCAGGTGCAATAATGTTCAATATCATGCGGATTGTTGTTGTTTTTCCGGCACCGTTTGGTCCAAGAACTCCCACGATTTCTCCTGAATTGACGCTAAGCGACACAGAATTCACGGCTTTGAAACCACCGGAGAAAGTTTTGGAAATTGAATCTACTTGTAACATAATGTTCTCCACTTTGTGTAAATTGCACTTCATCTACGAGATGTTTTTTGAAAAGTTGCTAAGAGTATGGAAGCTATCTATGCAGAAAATTTAACTCCCGAACATTCAATCATTGAATTATCAGCTGCGGAAGCAAAGCATTGTCGAGTCCGACGAATGAAAGATTCCGACACAGTCATTGTATTGAATGGTAAGGGTTTAGCAAGCTTAGGTGTACTCCGCATTGATGATAAAAACGATACTATTTCGGTTCAATGCAAGCAATTTAAGGAAAAGTACGGCGAATCTTCCTATGACACCACTATCATGCTGGGCTGGCTTGACAACAAAGAGCGATTAGAATTTGCCATGGAAAAATGCACAGAACTCGGGATAAAGCGGTTTATTCTAACGCGAACACAATTCAGTTCACAAAAAAAGCCCGATGCTCTCCGATTACAAGAAAAAATTATTGCTACGATAAAACAGTGTAAAAGAGCTTTATTACCTCAGATTATCATAAAGAACAATGTGAAGGAAGCTCTTTCTTTACTTCACGATGTGCATATCTTTATCGCTGATGCGAAAGGTACTCCCCTGTCATCACCTACGGACAATGCATGTTTTTGCATCGGACCCGAAGGTGGTTTTTCAACGGAAGAATTAGAATTACTGCAAAAAAACAAAGGTGGTGCTACTTTTGTTTCTTTAGGTACAACTCGGCTGAGAGCGGAAACGGCTGCAATTGCTGCATCGGTTCTACTGCAAATACGCTGATATTAATGCGTCAATGCCCACACTACTATATTTGTTCCTAACTTAAACGATATTTCCCTCTTTTCGGGAGGATCTTGATGCACTTCAGGGTCTGCCCAACCATCGCTGGGATTTGTTTCATACGTATAAAATACGCATAGACGATCATTATGAAATATGCCCAAACCTAATGGTGGTTTATTATCATGCTCATGAATTTTTGGCAATCCCGACGAAAATGTATAATGGCATGTATAGATTCCATGATTAAACGGCAATTCGACAAATTGTTTATCAGGAAATACTTTTTTCATTTCTTTTCGAATGCTTGCATCTAAACCATAATCATCATCAATATATAAAAAACCGCCATTCTGTAAATAAGCACGCAATCTTCTTACCTCTGCATCAGAAAAATTAATCGTTCCGTGACCCGTTAAAAAAATAATCGGATATAAAAATAAATTATCCGAACTCAAATCCACATATTCATATTTGGGTTCAACACTAATATTGGTGTTCGCACGAATATATTTCAATAAATTAACTTCACCGGAAGGATCATTATACCAATCACCACCGCCATTATACTTCACTCGCGCCAATGTTACCGGACTTTTTTGAGCCGTCGCAATAGCGGGCAATATTATGACAATACTGCATAATAAAACAATTCGAAGGAAAAACGATTTCATAATAACTGTCTCGAATAATTATTGTTGCTTAATGACAATTACTTTTTTTTCTTCCTGTGCAAAATAATTATATCCCACACAATCAATACGATGCTCAGTAAACTCACAAAACGGATATGCTTTTTGGGCATCGCTTATTTCTTGATCAAGGTTACCGCCCTTTAATAAAACATATTGACCATTTTTTTTCAATAAAGGAAAAGACCAATCCATTAAAGAAAGTATTGGTGCAACTGCGCGTGCAGTAATTGTATTAAATTTGCCTATCATATCTTTTTCTTTTTGCAATTCCTCCACGCGCACACATCGTGCTTTCAAATCTCTGCGACCGGTATGGGAAGCAAACATTTCCGTCATCTTTACTTTTTTGGCAATCGAATCTGTTAATAAAATACGCAAATCCGGTCTGGCAATTGCCAAAGGTATTCCCGGGAAGCCACCACCCGTACCGATATCTAATACCCATGATTTCTGACCAAATTCAGCATATTTACAAATCATTAAAGAATGAAGAATATGCCGCTCAAGCACATTTTCGCAATCTTTACGCGATATCATGTTTACACGTTCATTCCAATATACGATTTCCTTTACATATCGCTCGATTGCTTGCAATTGCTCAATATCCAACGGTATGGCATTGGCGCCGCAAATTGTCCAAAATTCGGTAAGTTCCATGTCCGGCTATAAAATTATTTTTGCGTTTCTGCTTCTCTGTGAATTATTTTTTTACATTGACTATGCTGACTATTTACAAAAATCGTGTGCCCTTCTTTTCGGTCATTATGCCCACATATAACCGTGCTCGGCTTATTGAACGTGCATTGCAATCACTGCTTGCGCAAACGGAAAAAGATTGGGAACTTATCATTGTTGATGATGGCAGCACCGACAATACCAACGAACTTATACGCCGCTTTATTGCAGACAATCCTCAATGTGCCATGCGCTATTCCTATCACTCAAATCGTGGCACCGGACTCAGTCGCAATGCCGGCATTATGCAAGCATGCGGGATGTATGTCACATTCTTGGACTCCGACGATGAATATGACACCGACCACCTTGCCATTCGTCGTTCCATCATACTCGATTACCCCGATGTTGATCTCATACATGGAGGAGTACAAATCATCGGCACTCCATACGTCATAGATAAAAACAACCCCAACAATACAATTCATTTGGACGAATGTGTCATTGGAGGCACTTTTTGTATAAAACGCTCCACCGCCATTGAACTCGGAGGTTTTGCCGCTTTACGCTATGCCGATGACAGTGAATTTTACGAACGATGCTCCCAACAAGGATACAGTATCGGAAAAACCGATGCCCCCACCTATATCTATCACCGAGAAACTGCCGATTCTCTCTGCTCTACGTATTCCGCCGACACCGACTGAGCATAATGTTTGACGATTGTTGGCACTGCTGTTTCCTTTGCTAACCATTGCACTTTTGTCTGATTATTGCACCATGTGAGCTGCCGTTTCGCATAGCGGCGCGTGGATTGTTTCATTGCTTCAAGCCCTTCTTTGTTTGTCAGTTCACCATGAAGCACTTTCAGCACTTCCTTATAGCCGACCGTCTGCAATGATTGAATATCGGGAGTAAATCCCATGTTCAGCACGGATTCCGTTTCCTCAAATATACCATGTTCCCACATCATTTCGCAGCGTCTATTGATTATCTCATAGAGAGCAGCACGTGGATAATCCAAACCAAAATATAATGTTGTAAATGAAGGTTTGTCTATGACTTGTGCATGAAAATCGCTAAACCGTAAACCTGTTGCAAAATAATATTCTACCACTCGCAATAATCTATGAGGATTTTTATCGGAATATTTTTCTGCACTCAGGGGATCAATACTATTCACATAAGCAAAAAGTTCCTCACGTCCTCTTTGCTCATAAAAAGCCATTGCTTTTTGTCGCATTTCTTCGGAAATTTCAACCGCACTTTCTGCCAAACCTTCGCAAAGTGCATGAACATATAAACCCGAACCACCGACAATTATCGGAACTTTATGTTCATCGAACAATCTATTCACTATCGGTTTTGCCTCTTTGGCAAATAAACCAGCGCTGTATTTTTCATCGGGATTACATATATCTATGCAATGATGCCGCGCACAAGCACGTTCCGCCTCTGTTGGCTTTGCCGTCCCAATATCCAAATACCTATATATTTGTCGTGAATCCGCAGAAATGATTTCCGAGGGCAATACTGACGATAAAGCCAATGAAAGAGCGGTTTTGCCCGATGCCGTCGGACCTATAATTGCAATGGCTATCTTATTGTTCATATATTTTTAAGTTTCATAGTGTATGCAAAACTACTCTTTGTCACACAAAAAGCAAAAGAAAATAATAGTCTCATTCTGCAATGGCTACAAATCCATACAACTCGGTATGGACAATCCTCACGGCTTTATGTCAGAGAGGAATGAAGCGATTGAAGGATTTACAGGATACATTTATTCTCGGAAAGAAGTGAAGCATCAAAGGTGAGAAAGAGTCTCGCAGAGATGAGATGATATTAGAAGTAATGCCATATTTTTGAATCAACATTTTTGTACTTTGTGAATCGAATCTCCATGAAAATCACATTCATCCTTTCCTTTGTGCTTTGCTGTGTCATTGCAACAGCACAAGAACCCGTTCAACTTGAAGTTTGGACAACTGTTAAAGGCAAACTTGACCAATTTGAATTCCCTCTTGGTATATCCGGGGGACTATCCTATGTACCTCAGTTCAAAAATGGGGCTATCCCTCATGCCTTCATTGTTAATTACCGCCCGTTTGATGCAACATTTGAGCAAAGAGACGGCAAAGTTTTGACATGGGGATTTTCTACTCCTACTGATACCATAAACAGATACACATGGGGTGGTAAGAACTTTATTCCTATATTCTTCCCTGATATTAATGGCGATGGGCAAAGAGATTTTATGAATAAAAATGCTCTATATTTCTATGGAACAGTCGAAGATTTACCTGATACGACGAAGCAGTATCAGTATCCATCTAATGTACAAGGATATGCAAAAATGAATAATGATAACTGTGATGATTTGTATTATTATGGTACTTCGCCCGCGATTGTGAACTTTGTTTTTGGTAATAGCCAAGCCGGTACTTATCAAACTGCGAGAGTCATAAGTACATATCTACAAAAAGACTCTCAATTAGAAGAAGAAATGAAAGCTCTCTATAAGAACAAGCAAGGTCAATGGCGACTTTTGACACAAAGCTATGGATGGAAAAGT
>VYMG01000070.1_pt1 | contig 51575 bp, 43 predicted proteins | sample 5115261 | NCBI WGS metagenome assembly VYMG01 (sample SAMN12291781, study PRJNA351875) | freshwater metagenome | isolation source: freshwater lake | place: USA: Michigan, Wintergreen Lake | collected 2013-08-08
TGAAGAAGTTTTCGAAAAAGAGTTGCAAAATATTTTTGAATTTATCAGTGATTCTGTTGATAATATAATCTACGATATAAACAATAATTGGAAAATAGAAGAGTGAGAAGTAAATGTTGAAAACTATGAGGCATTTCGATTAGCCCCATCCCTCAATGAGAAACCACCCCGTCCTTCGGACACCCCTCCGGCGGAGGGGAATTTTGAAATTCAGAACGGATAAATCCCGAAGGGATGAAAGGTTTATAGAAATAAAATCATCCACCCCGTCAGACTGCGTCTGCCACCCCTCAATGAGAACCCACCCCGTCCTGCGGACACCCCTCCGATGGAGGGGATGAAACGCAAGAGCGGATAAATCCCGAAGGGATGTAAGGTTTATAGAATTTGTGTTCTATGAAAAAAAACATCCGTCCCGTCCTGCGGGCAGCACTCAAGATAAGTGCATTCCCAATATACTTGCTACTGAAACAGAGTTATGGTATGGGAAGTTATTACGGTACAATGGTTTTTGTATCATATCACATGGAGTAATTCCGATGATGTCACGTATGCGTTTTTCTATAGGGTTGATGGTTTTAGCCCTTTTTGTTCTCCAATCATGCCGCGAAACACCTATTGATCCTTGGGATCCGGGCAATGGCGGCGACCCGAAGCCTATCACGATGGCGAAGTATTATGGCGTGGAGTGGACTTTGCGTTCTATTGCACAGTATCCGTTGACGGATAATTTGCCGGTGTTGGAAGAGGTGGTTCCGTCGGGTCAAGTGTTTACTATTATGTTCCAACCGAGTTTTGCGATGGGTCGTGCAGATTGCAATCAGTATCGCTCGGAGGTGAAATTGTGGGAAAATTCTTTGTCGGTGCTGAGTTATGGCGGCTCGAAGGTCTTATGCGATGCGGAGAGTCTTGATAAGAAGTATGCGTCGCTTTTGCAGAGTGCGTATTCGTATGCGGTGAATGAGAAGGAGCTGGAGATTTATTGCAAGGGCAGTGATGATAATACCTATACATTGCGTTATGTTCGTTCGGCAGGGGATGATGGCGGTAATGATGGGGGCAATGATGGCGGTGGTAATAATGATGTGGAGTTTTTACCGTTGATTCCGATGCCGGGTGTGGCGAATATACCACCAAGCACGCGGGATATTCAGGTTGAGTCGGTGAGTGTTGATAAACATTTGGTGGTTGCATTTAGTTATTCGGGCGGCTGCGCACCTGTGCATTTCCGTTTTTATGCCGACCCTCAAGATATGAGCACTCCGGAGGATGGCATAACGATTCACATGATGACAGATGGTCAGCCGGATATGTGCCAGGCAATGGTGTATGGTAAAAAGATGGTTGATTTGTCTCTTGTTCGCAGCCTTTTACCGGATTATACGAAGCCGGAAGCGGTGAAATTTACATTGAAGTATAATGGTCGTGAGTATGTGACTGAGGGTTATATACAGTAAGTAGAATTTGTAGTTTGGTAGATGACATCCTGCTGATATGGTTTCAGTGGGATTTTTTTTTGTTTGTCTATGATGATGAGTGGGGAATAAAGGTATTAAAATGCGAATCCCACAGAGCCGACCAGACCGAATATATTTCTGTATGAGACGGAGAGAGCTATATCGGACATGTCATTGAGAGGAATGAAGTAAGCCGCTCCTATGCCGTAGCAGAGTTCTTTTTCTTCGTCGTGGAGTTGCCTTTCATAGACCCAATCGGATTGAATATCGTAGGTGTATTCATAGACGCGATTTGCTATTCCTAATGATGGGAAGAGAAATATGTGTTGCTGGAGCGGAATATGCAAATCAAAAGTAAGTCCATAGGTTACAATAGCATTTTTGAAGGTATTGAGGTTTCTGAATGGTGTTTTCACTTGATTTTGTGCTGTAGCAGGAAGACTTCTCCCACCAAAGTCGGTGAATAATGTTGTGAGACCGAGGAATTTGTGCCGAATGCCGATAGTGATGGTATGCCCGAAACTTCCATTGCCATACCCAGTAAAAATTTCATAGGGTCGTATATGTTGTCTGTTACGTATGGCGGTATCTTGGATGAGAGGGGGAGCTTGGGCTAAGAGTATGAAAGGAGAAACGAAGATAATGATATGAATGATTGTGTGTTTCATGTCTTCCTCGCCACATTATTCTTGAAGTGATGATTTTGTAGTAAGATAAAAAAAATCCTGCTGATGTTTGTCAGCAGGATTGTGTGTGTGCATTAAAAGATTATTCGCTTGCATGATGCGGTTCTTCATGGAGAGAACCATCGGGAGTGACCTCGAAAGTAACGACTTGATAATCGAAGGTGAGTTCATCTTTTCCTTCGGAATAATCGGCAATGACTTTCATGCTATTGCTAAATCCGGCACGAAGAATTTCTTCAGCAAGGGGGTCTTCAACAAGATTTTGCAATGCCCTGCGTAGCGGTCTTGCGCCATATTTTTCATCGAAGCCTTTTTCACCGATAAATTCTTTTGCTTTCTCGGTTAGTTCAAGAGTAATATCATTATTGAGAAGTCGTTTGGTTAAGCCGCGTAATTGAATATCAATGATTTGGAAAATATGTTCTTTTTGCAGTTTATGGAAGACAATATAGTCATCAATACGATTGATAAATTCGGGATTGAAGAGTCGTTTCATTGATTCTTCTATGGTTCCTTTCATATCATTGTATTCACTTTGAGGCACATCGTCGGAGAAACCAATCTTGCCACCTGCTTTGACATCACGCACCCCGACATTAGATGTCATGATGATGATGGTGTTTTTGAAATCCACTTTTCTTCCCAAACCGTCAGTGAGCATACCGTCATCAAATACTTGGAGAAGTATATTGAAGATGTCCGGATGTGCTTTTTCGATTTCATCGAGTAGGATGATGCTATATGGTTTGCGACGTACTTTTTCGGTGAGCTGTCCGCCTTCTTCATAGCCGACATATCCCGGAGGCGCACCGACAAGCCGTGACACGGTGAATTTGTCCATGTATTCACTCATATCCACGCGAATGAGCGCGTCTTCGCTGTCGAACATATAGCGAGCGAGTGCTTTTGCCAATTCTGTTTTACCAACGCCGGTTGGACCCAAGAACATAAAGGAACCAATGGGACGAGAAGGGTCTTTGAGTCCTGCTCTTGCTCTGCGAATTGCCCTTGTAAGTTGTTTGATGGAGGCATCTTGTCCAACAATAACCTTTTTGAGCTCATCTTCCATTTTGAGAAGTTTTGCAGATTCACCTTCGGCAATTTTGTTTACCGGAATGCGTGTCATCATTGCCACAACATCAGAAATATCCTCATCGGAGACGGTATAGACCATTTCGGCAGCTTTTTTCTCCCATTCTTGTTGAGCAGTTTCAAGGTCGGTCGTGAGTTTTTTCTCTAAATCACGTAAACGCGCCGCTTCTTCAAAATTTTGCATCCTGACGACATCATTTTTACCGAGCCGTACTTTTTCGATTTCTTCTTCGAGATCAAGAATTTCTTTGGGTACGGAGATATTCGCCAGATGTACCCGCGCCCCTGCTTCATCAAGGACATCGAGTGCTTTATCGGGGAGGTATCTGTCAGTGATATAGCGTTCAGCGAGCCGCACACATGTTGTGATAGCTGCATCGGTATAGCGAACGCCATGATGTGCTTCATAACGTTCTTTGACATTGATGAGAATTTGTATAGTTTCATCTGCACTTGGTGGTTCAACATTGACTTTTTGGAAACGTCTGTCGAGCGCACCGTCTTTTTCTATATGCTGACGATATTCATCAAGTGTTGTCGCACCAATACATTGAATTTCACCGCGTGCTAAAGCGGGTTTGAACATATTGGAGGCATCAAGCGAACCGGAAGCACCGCCTGCACCAACGATAGTATGTAACTCATCAATGAAGAGAATAACGTCTTTGGCTTTTTCTAATTCATTCATGACTGCTTTCATACGCTCTTCGAATTGACCACGATATTTTGTTCCCGCAACCAATGAAGCTAAATCCAAAGTAACAACACGTTTATCGAAAAGAATACGTGAGACTTTTTTCTCAATGATTTTGAGAGCAAGTCCTTCGACGATAGCAGTTTTACCTACGCCGGGCTCACCGATGAGTACGGGATTGTTTTTTTTGCGACGTGAGAGAATCTGTGCCACCCGTTCAATTTCTTTTTCACGCCCAATAACAGGATCTAATTTTCCCTCAATTGCGAGCTTTGTTAAATCTCTGCCAAAATTATCGAGCACCGGAGTTTTTACTCTATCGGATTCTTTGCGTGTCGTTGCCGCACCCACTTGCTTTGTTGGTTGTTTAGCAGGTGTTGTTGGCTTACCATTAATGATATTATCTAATTCACGTCGGACTATATCATAGGTAATAGAGAACTGCGAAAGAATTTGCGCTGCGATATTATCTTCATCGCGCAAAAGAGATAAAAGAAGATGTTCGGTTCCAATGACGGGAGATTTATAAAGTTTTGCTTCAAGATATGTGATTTTTAAGACTTTCTCAGCTTGTTTTGTCAAGGGAATATTGCCTATGGTAAGTGTTCCGCTTGATGATCTGATAGAATCTTCTATGGTTTTGCGAAGTTTATGAATATCCGCGCTAAGATTGCGAAGAATTTTCATAGCCATGCTGTCGCCTTCGCGAATGACTCCGAGAAGCAAGTGTTCAGTACCGATGTAATCATGCCCAAGGCGCAAAGCTTCTTCACGGCTTAAACGTATCACATCCTGAACTCTATTTGAAAAATTACCTTCCATACTGTATAAATAGATAAATGTACATGAATAAACGATATCCGAAGATAAGGTCTGTTATTGTGGTGAATGTGTCCAACTTCTCTTGCGGAAATGTTTGCATTGGGATCGAAGCAATGATAGCATATCAGCAGGTGCGTCAGCAACATATATATTCACCGTTTCGTGACGCAAACTAATGACTTTTTATTGTTTATGCAAACTTTTGTCCAAAGAATGTAAAAAAAATCGAAGAGAATGATTTGCCACGACTCATACCCAAAAGGATGCGCCATAACAAAGTGATTTGACCAAAGAGTGAAACATTGTAATACTCAACAGCGTACTTGTGCGCCATAGAAACACTATGGACAATGATGATATTTTAACGGCATGTTACAATCATTTAACAAACGATTAACTGGCAAACACTGTAATTTTGCCCTCAAAGAATCAGTACAATATTCAGAAAAAAAAGAAATATAAGCCCTTGGATTTCACCTTTCATAAGTGAATACAAGGAAACCGTAAGGAGCTCCACCCTTACGGTTTTTTTTTGTCTAAGCAAGAAAATCACTATAAATCAATACCGATGCTTAATGAAAATGATGTGGAAACAAGTGGAGTTGCTTTTGTCGAACCAACAGGTCGTCGTGTAATTGGAAAGCGTTCATTATTAAAAAATAGTTCTCCTTTGATAAAGTATTTTTCTGTTATATCATATCTCACACCAAAAAGATATGTATCAGCAAACTGTGGACGCTCTTTGACAATAAATGCTGCAGGTAATGAAAACCCTGTATAAACAGACAATGAATTCAATGAATAGCCAATAAGAAAGTCAAATCTAAACATGTAAAATTGCTGCACACGGTCATCGCTGAAGTATTGGAAAGAGCCGTTTATACCTGCAATAAAATTATCCTTATGCCATACGGTTGAGTCATACTCATCTCGGGTCATCGGATGTAAAATTCCACCCAATCCAATTGATACACCACTGTTCACATCATCAGAGTTATTAAAATTAAGTGCAGAATAACCCACTGACAATGGAAAATGATCATTATGAGCCACAAGTCGTGTAGCCGGATAGGTATGCAGTACACGATTTTCATGAAGGATAACTAAGGAATCATCGGCAAAAAATTTCCTCGGAAAATCATCACGACGCACATTCATTGACACGTAAAATACTTCTTCCCACTCCCCTACTAACTTCACCGAATAGTTTTTTTTCCATACCGGATTTGTTTCATTTTTTCGTATAAGTTTTACAACAATCTCAACTTTTTTTTCAATTGGCATAATAGTATCCCAATTAAAATGGCACTTCAATTTGAATGTCGTTGATGATGCAAAAAGTGGATTTTGCATGCAAAAAAGTCCAAAAACAATAGACAAACAACAATAGAGTAAAGCTCGCATCACATAGAATTTACATTGTTCAAAAAAATGTCCATAAGAAAATACGGCGTCTGTTTCTTGAACGATGATTCCGAATTTTACACTACTATGAACGTTTCAAAAGTACAAAAAAATGTCGAAACACTGTGCTTCATGGTCTATGCAGCATAAGTTAAAGAACTGTACTATCCCCCTCTGAAATCATCTCATTCTGCGAAAGACGATTTTATATGACGGCATACACCCAAAGTGTATGGTATTTATATTTTGCGCACTTAAATTCTTGTAAATCCTTACAATAGATTTAATTATGTTTCCCTCCCTAACACTATCACTTGGTGACAAACACAGTAATATGATTGACAGCTTCATCGGGACGGCTTGACTTTTGAGAGAGTGTTTCGCGCATAGTCTTACATTTCATACCTGTCAATGCTTCAATAAGTTGCGCAATATCCGATGCCGTTTGTTTTGTTTGCTCCGAATAATAATAGACAGTTGTTGTTTTTTGCATATACATAGCCAAAGCTAATGATTCATTACTTCTTTGATAAAAAACATAATGTGTATTTTTTTCATAAAAATTTTGGATGGTTTTACAAAAATCAGCGGCATTATTGTCACATAATAAGTGAATGCGGACAGTGTCTTGGTCGCTCACTATATCTTGGTCAGCCGAATACAACACTCTTGGTCTGAAGGTTATATTATTTTTTTGAAGAATATCCTTAGCAGTTAATAATCCTGTTTGCGCTGATGATTCTGAGGTAAAACAATTACTTATGACACGATATTCTTTTTTTCCATTAGGTGAAAAATACACAGCAATAGAAGATTTATACAGATACTTGGGATTGTCAAGGAAATTTATTAATTTTCGAGCACTTTCCTCATTGTCAAAAATACCAAGCAATACCGTAAAACAAGTACTGGTGCCACGATCAGGTGAAGCAATCATTACCGTTTTATTATTTTCCGAACTGACGGGATGAGATGCCGATGAAACTATCGGTTTCGGAGTTGCAGCAGGATCTGACAATGGAAAAGATATATGTTTTTGTACATTAGATTGAGTATTTGTATTAAAATTCTGAGCTGGAATCGAGTGGGAACTGACCGGTGATGCAATAGTTCTATTATACAATACTGCGCACGGCATTCCAGTTAGCGAAACAAAACGTCCGGAAATCTCTTTATATGGGTCAAGTTTTTCAACTTCGCCGGGAGTTCTGACTATGACATTTGCTGAACGTTTAAATTCATAACCCTTCTGTCCTTTTTTTATACCTTTTCCCATTGCTGTAACCTCCAACAATGGTGGGTTCATAGATTTAAGCAATCTATAATCAGGCACATACTCTGTCCATAAAGAATCAAGGAGTAATGCCGTATAATATGCACGCACATCACTTAATAATTCATTGCCCTCTTCACCCGAATTTCTAAAACGTGTATTCGATTTAAGAATACCATTAGGTAAATAGTGCTTTTTTTTCTCCAAATTATGCAATCGTATAAATGTTTTTTCAAAATTAATCTCTTCACCGGTATAAAGACAAGCCGGATCTATACCACGAGGGTCTGTCCAACCAATGACTTCCACATTTACTTTTTGACCTTTGCGTATCGCTTTTTGTACACAAGGTCTTTGGAGAGCCGATTTCATATTTGCAATAAATGTTTCAACAGCTGTATCTACTCTGTTTGCCCATAAAATTTTCTGTTGATGATTCGCCAACTCACTGCCCGGAATACATAATCCCGTATTACGATATGCAGACACTTTAGGCGGTGTAAAATCTAATGTATATGAATATATATCGCCATTATCACATTTTTTTTCGGGTATTTGATAGTCCACAGTTGTACAAAGTGAATCTTTAAATACTGATTGGCATGGTAGATAAGAACTATATTGTAATGTTGTCGGACACCAATAGCATGTCAAAAAAAACTGTACTTCAGTCACAGGAAAATTCTGCACACATTCGCGATCTTCGGGGATAGATTTATCCCATACATACAGCGTATGATTATAATTTTTTTGCGCCAATACATCAATAAGCAAAGTATCAGTTTCAGCAATAAATTCTTTATTGGTCACGATTGGCGGTTTTACCGTTACAATCAATTCACGATAGCGATAATCATTACAAGGGGTATTATCTGTAGCTCTTGGCATTGTCAGCAAAGCTCCCCCTTCTTTATCAAGTGCGAATATTTTTTTTAATCCCGTATTTTTATCGGTGACAATAAGTTCAGTTGCACATGGAAGCATAATATCTTCCCACTCTTCAAATGCGGTATTAAATGTTCTTGTACGGGTGATAGCTCGAATAGGAATAGTATCATTCCCTTCATGAATTTTGCTCATCCATATATCATAGTCACGTGATTTCTTACTTTCGGTAGTGCGATTTGAGGAAAAAAGCAACCAGCTTCCACCCGCTGAAAGTGTTGGTAATGCTTCATCCGATCCTTTTTGATTTACTCCTTCAAATGGAACAGGCATTTCCGGCGGATATGTACGTGCGGTTAATGGATCAATTCTAATACGGTAAATATCAAGATCGCCATCACGATTTGTACTGAAATATAAATAACCGTCACTGCCTAAAAAAGGTGCTTCTTCCTTGTAATACAATGTATTCACATCAGACAGTGGTTGTGGTGTACTCCAACCCGCATTTGTACGAATGGAATAATATATATTTGTCAACCCTGTATTGGGATTATCACGTGTTGTGGCAAAAAATAAAATATTTCCATCTTTCGATAAACAAGGCGAATCATCCCAATAAGGACTATTTAATTCATCAATTCGTCTGACTTTCCATTGATTTTCCACTAATGACATTTCATATAAATCATTGTCCATATCGGCACCATTGTGCGAGCGATTAGAAACGAAGATTCCATACGTCGTATCACAGTATGCAAATGTCGGGCTACCATCCAAATATACTCGATGACTGTTTTCTTCACGTTGATTTATTGGTTCGGGCAAGACATTACCATTCAATAAAGTAGAATTATTGCATTGCACTTTAATTAAGCGTCTTGACCGACTATTCTTCATACCGTCAGAGGTGTTTAACCATATTTCCACACCATTTTTTACGGTCCTAAATGAAGTTGCATAATCATCATTCGGTGTACATAATTCTTTGTATTGTTGAACTTGCGCAATAGTACTCAACGGTAAACAAATACTCATGCAGAAAAAAAATATTATTTTCATTATAATTTACCTCTTAAATGGATAGCAAAGAGTATATTCAACTTGTGGTTTGGCATTAGGAAACCCGGAACTCCATGTTAATTTTTTAATCCAAAATATGCCGAAATATTCTACTCCCGAAGTTGTTTGGTATCGGAAAATTAGGACATCATTGACATTGATATTCATTGTTGAGGGCCACGAAGAAGAACCATTTATTTGCATCTGATTTGATGGATTGCACATGATATTTTCAAGCAATCCACATATATCATCTTCAGCATTTGTACCGGTTTGTGCTTTCCAAAATTTTAAAAATCCTGTTGGCACGCCTGTACTTATATCTGCACTGTTAACAGTGCCGTTAGGGGCAGTTCCCGTTATAGAAAAACGGTCAACAAATAATGCTGATGAGTCTTTCGGTTTATCGGCTTGGGTAATACTTTCTCCATTGGTTGAGATAAGCAAAACATTTTGAAATTGTTTTGTTGAGCCATCTAATTGACCGTGTTGATATATACTATTACTAAATTTGGAGTAACAATCAATATCTGCTTTACCTCTGAGTATTATACTTTGTGGAGTACATCCATTAATCGTGAGCGTTCCCGTAAAATCAATAATCGGTTGCACACCGGAACAAGAGCCGGAAGGATATACATCAGATAAGGAAGGGAAAAAACGAATATAGAATGTTTGCCTTGATTTGGGTTTTATAGTAAATCGAGAATCAGAAACATCATTGAAATTACCGGCAGAATCTTTAATATATGCACCAAATAATCCTAAACGTGCATTACTGAATGTAAGCGTCAGATCTAATGGACATATACTTGTGTTTTCTATAATCAGAGTTTTACCTTCGGAAGTAAAATTGACGCATGTAATTATTTCAGCAATATTATTAACATTGCCATTAATAAATAATGAAGAGGAAGGAAGGATAGAACATAATCCGGTGCTGCCCACTCCTCTATACTGAATTGTCATTGTATTACACTGCTTTATTGTATTATCTTCATTAATGACTTGAATATCATACATAAATTCACCATCAATGAGTCCCGCAACGTTTGTTTGCACAGCAATAGATAATGAATCCACAGATTGTCCTTTTGGTACTTCAACACCATTAAATAATTCAATCCCACCATTAAATCCAAGAATTGAAATTCCTTGATGACCGTTTTTTTGACGCAATGTTATTAGCAAACGACAATTATCTTGGGAAGTATTACTAATGACAGGTATTGGTATTGTTACTCTCTTTGGAGCGGTGTTAATACATACTTCATCTCTTGGTAGTGTTGGTTGAGGATACACCACCGTTGTATCGCGTGCAAAAGGACAATCACAATTTGAGGTCACTATTGTTTTTCTTTCAATATTTCCGCTGCCGCTAATACATTGTGGATCTGAATTTGATGAAATCGTAAAATCCACACTGTGAGATGAAAGAGCATTGACCGTCGTCGGTGGATCTTTGTAGATAATAATCCATTGCACGGATGAACCAATTGACGGAGTAAAGGTAAATGGCAAATTGACAATTTGAGAACCCGTTGGAGAATTAATTTTTGCTTTTGTCTCAAATTTGCTATCTGTCGGTGTTATTGTTGGAGCTTGCACTGTCATTGGTCCGTCACATGGACTTTGTGCATTAATATTTACAATGCTGCTATAGGTTGTATCTGCTGAAAAAAGAGGACTATTTATTAACAACTCAAAATTTTGCGGGGGTAATAGTGTCCTACAACAAATCGGTTGAGTCTGTTGCATTAATATTATTTCTTTTTGCAATAAACCACATGCAATAACAGTATCGAAACGAGAATTTCCATTAAAGGGTAAACTTCCTGCATACGTTGCAACATCAGGTCCATTATAACGCGTCAGAAACACAAAGCGTACTTGCTCAGCGGGCGTATCCGTTAAATTTATTGGTAAAACTTCACGAAATGTTCCATTTTGAATTTGTCGTAAAGTCTGAAATTCAGTAGAAGAATTCTTACCAATCAACAATTTCCACAAAACAGTAACATTAATATTTTTATTAGCTTGATTTTTTACTGTTACTGTTACATCAGCTCCATTGTTCACAACAATATTTGTTGGTTCCGTAGCATTTTGACAGCCATTATACAATAACATAAGTGCTAAAGATACTAAGGAAAACAGAAATTTTGACCATAGATGTATTTTCATATTTTTCTCCGTATTTACCATTGCAAACGCCATCCGAGTTTGAGGATAGCATTATGTGTTGTATTTGTGTTTAAAAAAAAGAAACTATTAGGGTCTCCACTTTGTGTTGGCGGGCAACTCGGGCATGGTGTACGAACATGTAAACGCATATAGCGATAACCGATACTGACTGTAATAAAATCAGCGAATGGTAATGGTGCTCCCGCTCCTGCTCCAATAAAATATTGTGAATAATCTCCGGAATTAACAGAGGGATTAGCACCTGCGCCCTCGAAATTACCATTAAAAATCGGACCACCTTCAATAAATAGGAATGGTCGAAAATCTGACGATTCATATATTGATTGATAGCCAATAAAGACGGTTGAATCCAAAGTTTCAAAACCATTTTTCTCTATATAATCACCGGAGAAGGGAACTTTGGAAGCCGGTTCAAAAGAAAAAAATACTTTATTGTTTGTATCGCGTAATCTAAACTTGCACGAAGAAGGCAGTATTGTTATAGATTGAGACAGTTTTGTTGTACCTTTGAAATTAAATCGAAGATGACCAAAGACAGGAAATCGGTGGCGATCAGCATCAAAGAATGTACCTCCTCCAATTCCTAAAGACAGTCGTTCGCCAAGCAATGAACCAAATGGAGTCAAAAGAGCTTCCCCGCCAAAAGCAGGTACGCCATAGCCAATCGAACGTTGAGATTTATCAGATCCTGAAAAGGTAATCACAGGTGTGAGTTCAAAAAAACTTGTCGGAAGGGGCAAAGGTTCTTGGGTATAGTAAAATTCTCGTGCCGGATATATAGGGGTTGCCAAAGTACCACCATTAGGACCCAAACCGGATATTCTTAATTCCTTGATGTCATAAATATTGAGCAATGTGTCCGCACACAGGGAATCGCGCAGATAACGTATTCGCACAAACTGCATCACTTGAGAATATCGTTGATTTACTTCCCTCTTGACAGAAGTGACATTGTAAAAAATAGTACCCTTTCGGAGTACAACATCAGCAAAATTCTGCTTTTGTCCGGGTGCTTTGGGGAGTGCACATTCATAACAATCACTTTTCTGCAATGATTCCTGTGCAGACACAGGCACGAATACACAGAAAAATACGAGTAAGATGCCGAGAGTTAATCGTTTCATCATTAACCTTTAGATTATAAGGTTTTTCTAAATAATTATATGGAGATTGTATATACACCCATGTACTATGACAAGAACATTCTATATACACACCACAAACATCCACTTTTTCTACATCAAATATACAGCATAATAAGTTCATAACCATACACAATGATGATATTTACTCACAACAATGAACATACATTAAGCAATCTTCATCACAAACGATTGAGTACCGATTGAATGGTTTCGCCTTCGGTAATCATGATCTTTTTTCGTATGCGAAGTCGAGTATTTTCCACAGTACGATCACTGACATTTAATAATTCAGCAATTTCAGGCGTTGTCAAATTCGATCTCAATAACACACAAACTCGCACTTCTTGTTTTGTTAAGCCGGGATATTTGATAAGTAAATCTTTTACAAAATTCGGATGAATTTCCATTACCATTTGCATATAGGTATCCCAATCAGGGCGCAAAAGCGGGTTATTACGCAGAGTATTTTTTACATTTTTAAGTATCAACTCTGCTTTATCCAAAGTCTCTATGGACTCTAAAATATTATTACGCAACAGTGTGACTGCGCGTAATTGTTCCAGCATTGAATTTGTTTTCATGGTTAACTGTAATTGTAAACTGGTACGTTCTTGAGATAATGTTTTATTGGTAAGACGAAGAACTTCATTTTCTTTTTCTTTTAATTGTAAGTCATAACGAACTTCGAGATCTCGTAATTTCTGAAGTGATTCTTCATTACGTAATTCTTGTTGCAATATATGTGCTTCCTTTTGCTTGAGAAATGCTTGTTCATACTCTTCAAAACGATAGAGTGCATCGGCATAATCATGAAACGCCACACTGAGAAAATGTTTCATTCCCAGAGAATCACCGAGAGTACATGCCTTTTCAAAATAATCTTTTGATTCCTTGAAGGTTTCTTTTTTGTGAGAAAGAATAATAGCAAGATGGAGATATACTGTTGCAATTGCCTGATTATTCTGGGTTCTCTGAAATTCCTCTAATGCCTCAAGTAAAAGGGGATGTGACTTATCATACATTGATTGTACAGTATAAATTTCCGCTAAACCGACAAGAAATTTTGCATGAAACGAGGTCAAAGAGTATTGTCGGGCAAGTTCCATTGCTTCTGTCATATAGCGTATTGCTTCCGCATAATCATGTGTTTTTGTCAAAGCATTCGCAACTTGAAAAAGAGCAGTAGCTGTATCTCTCGAAGATTGAATATGTTGTGCAAGTTGAAGGTTCTTATGTGCATATTCGAGGACTTTATCCACATGCCCCATTCTAGAATATGCGGTAATAATATGGGAAAGAATAATAATACCCACACGTTCACTTTGAGGGTGCATTTGATGTTCTTTCTCTGCAAGAAATAAATATTCTAAACATTGTTCATACTGTGCATAATAATACTCAATGCGAGACATATCTATATAACATGCTTGCACATAAAGAAAATGATGTTTCTGTATAAAAATCGGTAATACTATTTCATAGAGTTTTTTTGCTAAGGCATAATCACCTTTAGCTAAGGCAGCTTTTGCTTTAAGAAGTTGCGCAATCCCTTTATAGAGAAATGAAGAATGTATTTCTGCCTTTGCTTGTAATTCATCGGCAATTCTATGGACATTATCAAATTGCAATAACATTTCATATATAAATCCGAGAACATGGAGTGATTCCATATCAACAAGAATAACAGCATCACCTTGAGGGGTGATGCTGTTAAGACGAATAATTTCTTGTCGCAATTCAAGAACTTCATCAAGAAATTCTTGAGGATTGATTCTGAGACTCTCGAAAATTTGCTTGAGGCGAATTTGTATGTCAGAGACTCTTTTCATTGTTAAGCTGATGGATTATGAAATAATGGTGGAATAGTTAAATGTAGGTCTGTACCCCACAATGTGGGATTTTCTGTTGAAGATGTCAGTTTAATTTCTGTGCCACTCACTTTCATATAAAACGTGTTTGTACCTTCGGAGATACTAATTTTTCCATCGCTCTCCAATTTCCAAAGACTGTTTTTATCCAATCCTGCATGTGCTTTAACCTGAGCATTATCTTGAATAGTATCAACACCAAGAAATACCCCCAGTGGATTGCGAAAACGCACTTCAAGAGTTGAACTACCAAATTCTTGTATAAGAATTTCCCAACCTTGAATTTTTGTGGGATGTTCACCGCGAGTGTCTTCTTTGTTTACGATAAGAGCATCAGCGTTGATATCACAACTGATATATCCCTGATTGGGAATTGGAGGTTTTTTTTGAATACGGACAAAAGTTTGAGGATGACTTGCCATAAAAACTCCTTTAATAAAAAATGAAAACAAATATAATGAAAAAAAAGAGGAGGCGCGAACCTCCTCGTCGTAAATAGAGAGACTTATGATTACCGCTGTATCACCATCGGTGTGCTGATAGTACCCGTTGCTGTCGTTAATACAAGGCGATACATACCGGAAGACAGTCCTTCAGTATTACATTCAGCCGTATATGTACCCGCTTTTTGTGTACCTTCAGCAATAGTCATCACTGTATTGCCAAGTAAATCTTGAAGCGATACATGATATTTGCCATCATAGAGCATAACATAATTAATAATACCATTTTTCTGAATCGGGTTAGGATGAATCGAAATAAATGGATCTTCTGTTTCTTCGTTAAATTCTACTTCGCTATTATCGCTATTTCCTTCTTTTGATAATGGTTGTGATGTTGCCCCTATATTGTATTTTTCATTGAGATAATCGAATATCTGTGTACGACCATCAACATGAGAAGTATTTAAGACAACAATTTCAGCAATCTTACCTGTGAAGAAATCTGAATACCCTGCATTAATATTAACACCATTATGATATTTTGTTTGTTGTTGAGCAGAACCAACTGCACCAAGATTCGCTGATGGTGAAATATAGGTATCGCTAAAATTGGATTCATTGATTGTGCTTGCAAAGCCCGGTGTGGAAAGTGATAAACGTAAGCGTGTACCATCATAGACGAACTGGGCTAAATATGTTCTATTTGTCGTGACGGTATTATTAACCCACCATGAGTTATTATCCCAAGCTCCCGCATATAAACGTCCTGAGTTAAGGTACATATTGAATCCATTTGCAATGCCGCCAAAATCAACTAATACCTGCCGCGCAACTGTGTTACTGCCTGTACGAATAACGGCAAAAATGACTTTTTCACCGCCACCATTCACCTCATCACGCGCTGCCATACCTAATGATCTGCCAAATGCGCCTTGTACGATTGGATGACCATTGATATTGTCTGTTGCGTTATTTCTAAATGTTGGACGAGAAGCACTATTGTTTTGTATCGCATTATCATCATTACCGGCTGCATCTGCCCATGTTTGAATTGTTGTATTATCTGATTGATTAATATCATCAGAATTTAACCACACAATTTTTTTCACCCAAATTTGGAACATATCGCTTGTTGCAGTCCCTAATGTTGATGATTCTGCCGTCAAATACTGATCATTGCCCGGTAAGAAGAATGATACAGGAGAAAATGTAGCAGTACCATTCACAGCACTTGCCGTCATTGGTGAATTATTCATTCTATCATGACTTAATGTCAATGTGCCTGTAAAATCACGGTCAATATTGCCGAAAGCGTCAATTGCACTTACCTGAACACTTGGATTCATGGTAGAGAGCATCTCAACATCCGTCGGTTGCACTGTATAATATAATCCGTCTGCGTTTACTTCAATACGATTAATATCGCCTGTAATCGGAGATTGGGCAGTTCCCGAACTTCCTGTTCCGGCTGTTCCACCTGTTCCGCCTGTGATATTAATAATATAGTCCTCTGTTTCACCATAGTTAACAGTGCCACAAGGTGCCATAGTACCGCTATTCATTGTGCGTACGCGGAAACGAACATTACCATTCGAAGAAGTTAAAGGAATGGTTACCGTTCCGGTAATCGGCGTATTCGGATTTAATTGTTGACTTGTTACTATTCGTTCTTGCGGCTCCTCAAAAAAACCATTTCCATTAAAATCAATCCATGCAGAGCATACATTTGTATAAGCCACGGTCATACTCGATAAAGGCGATATACGATAATTAACTGTTTGTCCCGCAGTAAAAGGTTGAGACTGAATATTATTAAAGAATGTGTATCCGGGTGCTCCTACACAGCCGGATGAATTATCTAATGTCCCTAATTCTACTCTACCAATACCAATTGAAAGAGAGCATTCTTGAAAATTATGTGTTAGTGTACAAGTAGTTTGCGGAATTGAGCCATCTGTGCTTGAAAAAGTTGAGCCAACGGCACCATTGGCTGTGACTCCACTGACCGTATATTGATTTTGAGTATTATCAATAACCGATGCTGTATATGTAGCTTTTAACTCGAAGTTTTTCGTTCCATTATCCATTGCCGTAATAGATAAATTATTAAAGACAACTTGATTACCGGAGACACTTACTTCTGCTAATTCTGTATTGCCATCATAGAGTGCTAATTTTTGTAAAATAGTAGGATTTGTAACATTTAATGTTATACTTGTAAGAATTGTTGGAGCATTATCGGCATCATTTTGTCCGATTGGACCGTCTTTTAATGTAAAGCCCATCACTCCTACCGAACTAGATGTCACATTATTTCCTTGATTTGCCGATGCCATATAATTAATATTCGACGAATAAGCATATCCTGTTTGCGCTGTAAGTACACTTTGATTTGAAGAAGTAATATTGAAAGAGTTACTTGTTGCGCTAAGAAGACCGGGTGCTGATGCAGAAATTGTTTCATTTGCTCCTGTTGCATTAAATGTTAAGCCGGTAAATGTGACCGTATTACTTGCACCACCTGAAAAATTACTTTGGGTTAAAGGAGCGTTATTTAATTTCGCATTATTTATACTAACCGGAATAGAAATAAAATCTCTTTCTGTTGTCCCTAATGCATCTTGCACACGAAGACTCACCGTTATTGGATTTCCGAGTAAATGCGAAGCCAGTTGTTGTGTAAAAAATAATCTATCACCAATTGCTTCTAAGCGGTTAATATCACCTGTTGCATTACTTATCGGTTGATTTGCTACAGTCAGTGAAGGATGATTACTAAATGTTGATCCACCTACATTAACATCAGCCAATGCACCTGTTATTCTATAGGTCAACTGCGCATTATCATCAATAGGTGCGCGGAAACTTGCTCTTAAAGTGAGTTGTCGAGTACTATTATCGGGAATTGTATAAGAAAATCCTGAAAATGTTACTGTTTGATTTGCTGAAACACCGGCGGCTACCTCTGCAATTTCCGTTGTACCGTCATAGAGAGCCAAACGTTTGATATGAGTAGCATTACCCGAAGTAATTTGTACCTGTAATTGTGTTAGAACAGTAGGATATGTATCCGCATCGCCATTTACACCTCCATCGCGAATAGTAATTCCAAAAACAGCAACTGAATTTTGTGTAATATCATTAAGTTGATTTTCGGGCAAATCATAGCGAATATTTGATGAATAGACAAAAGCGGGAGTTTCTATAATATCACTCAGTCTATTTCCTGTGATGAGAATATTCGTTGCTGTCGCCGATGCCAAAGTACCGGAAGATGCAAAAACAGATTCATTGGCTCCTTTATCATTAAATGTCAAAGCAGTAAAATCCACAATGCCATTAGCAGCATTCGCCGAAACCGGGCTATTGACAAGTTTCGCATTACTTAATGTAGCTTGTCCCGAAAAATCGAAATCACGATTTCCAAAGGCATCGCGAGCTTCAAATCTTATACCTTGTGATGACGGTGCTTGAATATTTTGTTCATAGACATTTGAAAGCAAAGTGCTACTAAAAATCAACCTGTCTGCCACAACTTCAATTCTGTTATTATCTCCGGCAATTGATGACTGAATCGTCGGTGGAGGTGTTGGTGGAGGTGTTCCACCTGTAATATTTACATTATAATCTTCCACTTCGCCGTAGCCGTAGCCTGCCGAACAAGAATTACTACCAATAGTTGTAACATAGTAATAATCTACAAATACACGCATTCTTGTCATTCCATTTATTGCATTTGCAGGAATAGTGATAGTAGTAGTGAATACTGAATTATTATATGCTTCATTCATGAATAATCTTTCAGCATCTTCAAATATATTATTACGATTGTAATCAATCCATGCAGCTATACCGTACGGTGTTCCATAACTTGATGCCATGTTCATAGTAAATGTCGATGGCTGCCCTGCTGTGACATTTGCAGTTTTATTAGAAAAGTATGTTTGTTGCGATTGTGTTGGCATCCCTGATGTATTGGTCATATCAGCAAAAGATACATTAGTAATCCATGCATAACCAAACGAATAATATGGCATTGAAATATTACAATATGATGATGTTGTTGTGCTATAAGAAAACCGTAATCCTGAACCCGCCGTATTAGCAGTTGCGCCCGAAAGTGTGAACTGATTTTGTAGATTATCAGTAAGAGTAGTTCCGATAGATGTATTATAACTTACTCGTACTGTTATATTTTTTGTACCATTATCAGGAACAGCAAGTGTGAAACCGGTGAATGAAGCCGTTGAGCTCCCACCAACTTCGGCAAGTTTTGTAGAGCCGTCGAAAAGTGCAATTCTGCGAATCATACCGGGATTTGTAATTGACAAATTAATGCTTGTGAGATTCGTTCCCACATTATCTGCATCATTTCCATTTTCTCCACCATCACGAACGGTGAGCGACATAACAGCGACCGAATTTTGTTCAGTGAGCGATGTCGCTTGAAATTGTGCGAATGGTATATTCGTCGGGAAGGTGAAAAATGGATTAATAACTATATCACTAAGAGCATTTGGTGTGATATTAAATCCATTACTTGTGCCGGTAGTAAATGAGCCGGAAGCGGCAGTTAGAACATCACCTGTGCCAATAGCATTATATGTTAATGTGCTGAATGTAGCCACGCCACTGACGGCTGAAGCTGCTACCGGTGAATTATTTAATTTTCCATTAGATACTGTTATTGAACCGCTGAAATCCAAATCTCTATTATTATTTGCATCTATTGCCTCAACAGTAGATGATGCTTGGATTGCACCTGCTTCAACATTTGTTGGTTGTGCAATAAATCGCACCCGATTTGCAATAACTTCAATACGATTATCATCACCCGAAAGAGAGCTTTGTGCGCCACCTGCATTCGATTGAGACATTGTTGAACCGCCCTGCCCAGTCACGGTTGAGGTGATTGTAAATTGGTTTTGGCTATTATCCGTAACTCCGGTATTATAACTTACTCTCACTGTAAAGTTTTTGGAAGCATTATCATTTGCTGTAATATTAAGCCCCGTAAGTGTGACGCTGGCGCCGCCGGCAACTTCGCTTAATTTTGTTGCTCCATCGAAAAGAGCTATTCTACGAATTGCTGATGAATTAGTAAGAGATAACGTTATAGAATTTAAGAAAGTAGGCGCGAGATCATCATCATTTGCACTTGCTCCGCCATCGCGTAATGTTAATCCCATCACTGCAACCGAATTTTGATCTGTGAGTGAAGTTGCTTGGAAATTTACATACTGTATATTCGTCGGATATGTAAATCCCGAAGTAAGTGCAATGTCACTACCCGCAGAACATGTTGTACACCAATTTGCTTTAAACATACTTATTGCTCCAACACCGGGTGCATAGCCGATAACAGCAATATTTCCATTGCTAAGAGTAATTGGTCTAAAGCTTAAAGCATAATCACCGCCATAATCTACGCGTGCATAACCGGGACCAAATGATGTATCGAAACTACCATCAGAGTTATAGCGAAGCACAAGAACCCGTTGATTAATCTGGCCTCCGATAATGCCTTCAGTTCCACACACAATAATTTTGTTATTATTAACTGCCACACCATAAGCATTTTCTACCGCTCCGAGGTTGGTTGAGAGCCTTCCATCTCCATCAAATGAATTGTCTAATATGCCGTTTGAATTGTAACGGATAATCTGAATATCATTGTTACCGAATCCCGCCTGAATAATTTTATCGTCGGGCTGTATGGCAAATCCCTGACATTCAACATAATAGCCAAAGGTAACCGTTGTTTTTCCATTGGTACCGAATGTATTATCAATCGAACCACTAGTATTTAATCGCCCTACATAAACTCCATTACTTTCACCACTCAGAATAATTTTACCATCATTTTGCAATCCTACCCCGAAAACCCTACCGGTGTAGAGATTATGGGTTGCAATACCATTAGTACCAAACCCGGTGTCTAATGTTCCGTTTGTATTGAACCTTGCTACTGAAACAATAGCAGTATTTAAAATGTATGCAACAACAATTTTACCATCGTTTTGGAGAGCCATTTTAACTTGAAATATATTTCCCAAGTTTACATTGAGTGATACCATACCATCACCGTCGAATGAGTTATCCATGCTTCCATCCGTGTTCAGACGAGCTATAGCTATTGAGGTGCCAATTCCTCCAGCAACGACTATTTTACCATCACTTTGAAGTACCCCCGCATCGGCAAATTCGTTAGTTCCAAAATTTATATAACGTATTCCATCACCGTCAAATGAGTTGTCGGAGGTGCCGTCTAGATTGAGGCGTGAAACTGCTATATCGCCGCCACCGACGTTTCCAATAGCCACCAATTTGCCGTCACCTTGTTGCAAAATTTGACGCCCATCACCCGTACCACTAATGATCTTAATTCCATCACCATCAAATGATGGATCAAGAGCGGCAGTCTGTGAGTGAGCATAGCTCCAAGAAAAAAGAATTCCAACCATTATCGCATAAAAAAGAGAATTTCTTCTTCGCGATACGTTTTTGTCGAGATTAACTCTCATGCAATTACTCCAAAAAGTTAATTAAATAAATATTTATGCACTTTGTGCGATTAATCATAAAAAAAAGCCGAACATATCTCTGGAAACTATCCGAGATATATCCGGCTTATACTGTATGAGCGCACCGTCACAACCACTATGCTGAGCGTTTCGCTGTATCTGCCTTATGTATGTCTATACGAAAAACAACGCTGTCTGCTGCTACACTTTTCCGTCTAATTCAAAAATATACATTCTTTCGCCTGTTATGCTTTTATTGTCAAAGAAAAAGGAGACGACATTCTTTTGCGTATGAATTGCTATGTGCTGACACAAAACTGTACTTTGCTGCTCCATCACCAAACGCCTCATCGTATCGTGAGAAAAATTACCTTGTCGTATGAGTACTTCTTCGGCTTTAATATTGTCAAAAAGCACCTTAATCAGAACCGTATCAAAAGCAATACGAGTACGAATCTGACGGGGACCTCTGCCCCAAAGCTCTTTCTCAAACTGAGTCACTACTGTATTGATTTGCTCTTCTAATTGTGCATACATGCGTTGAGATGTCATAACTTGTCCCGTGAGAGTATTGTGTATTTGCAGATAAGTCTATGATTTATAGAGATTAAGTATTTGTTTTGCTTCTAATTCTTAACTTTCATAGGCAAAATTACAACACTTTACAAGAATTAGCACTACTCAAAAACTACTCTATTTTTTAATGACTCTCTATCTCCCCCGTCTCTTCGTTTTCAGACATACTCACACTCTGAGCATCTTTTACATTATTTCCATCATAGCAGCATGCAGCGACCGATCGCGTTTCAATCCTGTTTTTTTACGGATATTCAAACGATGTTTTTCTACACTTCGCTCCGTCACTGATAACAATTCAGAAATTTCTTGATTATTCAAACCCGATAAAACCAAAATGAGGACTCGCACCTCCGTCTTCGTTATGTCGGGATAACGTTCCAAAAGTCGCTGTGAAAAATTCGGACTTATCTCCTCAAATGCTTGAAGAAATTTTTCCCAATTTCTTTGAAGAAGAGGACTCTCATTTAATTTTTTTCTGATATTCTTAAGAATATCTTCCGTTTTGTCAAGTTCATCAAAAACCGTTATAATGTCACTTCGTAAAACATTGACAGCTTGGACTTGTTGTAATAAGGCATGTGCTTTCATACGCAAATCATTTTGAAGTTTGTGAATTTGTTCATTTTTTAGTATGATTTGTTGCTCCAATATAATATTTTTGTATCGTTCAGCTTCGATGGCATAAAGTGCCGCAATGATGTCAGATTTTTGATTGGCTTGATTTGTCATCATTTTTTCATAATATTCCTGATATTCTACTAAGCAGGAATATGCTTTTTCCGTATCGCCGAATAATGCAAAGACTGTAGATTTCTTTTTTTCTATATGTGCAATATCAGAAGGAGAAATTGATTGTTGCAATAATGTATTAATCTGATTTATATAGTCATAACATTGTTCTTGGGAATTCAAATCACTATGTGCTAAGGCAACTACATATTCCATTATCAAATTAGGAGAAGAATATTGGGGTTGTTCTTCAATCACTTTTTTCAACAATTGCAATGTAAGACCATACCTACCTGTTTCATTATATAATTCAGCTTTATCCGTGTATATATTTGTAAAAGCAATTGTTTCCGTTAGTGGATATTTCATAAGACATTTCAGTGCATCATCATAGAACAATATCGCTTCATCATATTGTTTTTCTTGAAAATGACATTGTGCCATATTCCACGATATATACCCCTGTAATTCCATATTGTTCTTATCAGAAATTTCACGAGCCGATTGTAGTATTTTTTTTGCTTCACCCACATGACCTAATTTTAGTCGAGAACCGGCTAGATTAACCAACCAACGAACCCTAAGCGTATTGTCTTTATCATGCTTTAATAATTCTATAAGTTCTTCTGCGTATCGTAATGCGTCCGAAAAAGCTCCGGTGCTCATGAGAACAGAATGAAATCCACCTTTGATGAGAATTATTAATCTATGAAGATAAAATTTTTCTCGCACGTCACTGTTTCTGAATATAACAGATCTTCCACAACTTTCAATTTTTTCCGGATATTTATTATACTCCATGAGTGTTAGGCAAATATTTTCAGCTTTTTGATATGTGACCAATGCATCAGGCATTTGTTGTGTAATATCATAAACCAGAGCAATTCTGATAAGTATTTCGACAGACAGTTGTAAGTCTATGTCTTTTACGGCTTCAAATGCAGTAAGACACATAGGAAGTGCTTGGTCATAGTCTTGAAGATAAAATAATGCCGTAGCTTTAGAATAAAAAGCTCGCCATTTTCCAATCTCATGATGATTTTTCTCAAATGCAAAATATGATTTTTCTGCAAAATGAATAGATTCTTCAAGGTTTTCATCCAATAAATCTTGAGCATAATAAAAATACAATGCTCCTGTTGCTCTTAATGTTTCCGGGCTATGTTTTAACTTTTGTAAATGTCCAATTGCTTCTTCATAGAGTTGCTGTTTATTATCGGAACATAATCCGGCACGGCAGCACATAATACGATAATGTAAAAGCCATTGTTTGCTATTTACAGAAGAAAATGTTTTGAAAATTTGACGAAATTCTTGCTCTTCATGAACAACCAGAGCATTGAGAATGGAATGTTCATATAAAGCCAATATTTCATCTTCTTGCTTTTTAGTCATCATACAATTACATGATTAATGGTAAGTACTTGGTCATAGATGAGGTTTACTTGATAGGAGGTTGAAGGGTTCGTCTGAACAACAAAATAACACGTTTGAGGACTTGCAGAAAGCGATATGGTAAAATCCGCATTTCCCGCATTATTGCTTGTTTGGGTTTCCAAAGGAGTAATATATGTATTGTCGGTGTAGCGAATGACATCAATATTCGGCTGTGGAATCATAACATTACTCTCAATTTTGGTCATAAAAAAGCGTAAGTTCGCATTCGTACTTTTCCATGTAGTCGCGGGTATGTTTATTGCAATCTCTTGGTCGTTCGTGATATTCACCGCAGCCGGTAATGAAGCATAGCAGCATCCATCACCGGCAATCACCCGATACACACCGGCATCAAGTGTGATGCTTGCCTCGCCAAGTTCATTCGTCTCGACGATAAAGTTGACCGATAGTTCATTGATAAAACGTACTTGTGCTTGAGCGGGCTGCCCATTGACCATGACATTCACTGTTACTTGTGCCACTGAAGTTCTCCCTCAAATATTGTGTGAAAAGTTCAATAGCGAAAATATGGAAGAAAAAGTCACATCCATTACTACCATAATACTACTTTTTTGGTCAAATTGCCGTTTTTTTGCACTTTTTTGCAGAAAACTTCGGAGAAATGAGCGACAAAGGTACAGAGGGTTACCGCGCAAAGATGTTTAACTTTATAATAAGAGGATATTAAATAGTACAATGGCAAAGCGTATCAGAACTGATACAATTCTCGACTCATAGTAGCAACCGATCGTAATTCGAATAGTGAGAAACAAACGGATATGATAGCATCCGAAATCACAAAGATGACTTACCGTCACATAGAAAGACACCCAACAAAAGCCAAATTCACATCATACACCTCAAAAGATTTGTGTTCTATCTATATAGAGAATTTTGTTATATCCACATAAAAGTACAAAAAAAAACTCTCCGAAGAGAGAAATACTACAATGAACAATTCTGAAGTTTTATATATTGCCAATCCTCAGGCATCAAGAAAATGTCAACACTCACTCTAATTCAAGTATATAATCAAGTGTACTTTACAATAATGCACATTATTCGCCGCGTTCATCAGCACTGATTGCACGTTCATGAGCATGTGTGTCGCGTGTGTTTTTCTGAACAGCAACAGCGCCAAATAAAGCAAGTATAAAAGCAAAAGCATAAAATCCTTTTTCGCTCGGCAACATACTCGCATTCCATAGACCTACTGTTAAAAGTACTATTGATAAAATCGTAGAAAACCAACTGATACCATAATAAATATCCGTTACGGGTACATTTTCTAATTTGTCGCGGACGCTCTTTTGTACCGATATGACAGCAAAAAGTCCATACATCAAGATTGTAAAGTAATATCCTTTTTCACTGAGTAACATTTCTGCTCGCGATAGACCGACGAGATAACCAATCATACCAATACCGAGAGCTACCCATGAGGCAGCAATAAACGCAGCCGATGGTTTTTGAAAAACTACTTGTGCCATAATCATATCCTTATAAAAGTAAATAAAGTGCAAATATACTGCATGACCGTAAATGTAACGCAACATTTGAGCATAGCCATAGAGCAAAACGCTTTAACGAAAATTATATAGACTCAGAGAATCTAATCACTATAACGAAGTGATACGCCGTTTCTCTCGCTGCAACATTCTTCAATCAACACTATCCGCCATCTTTGCTAAAAGTGTAATTTGCCCCAAGTGATAGTAAGCATGTTCAATCATGGCTTCAATATTTCTTTGAAATGTGCCATATTCTTCCTTAAAAAACACAGACCGTAATTGTTCATCACTGAACAGAGAAACACTATTGACAAAATATTCTGCATCACGAAAAAATTCTTGTCGCAGAGCCATCCAAGAGTCTTCCGATTGCGGTAATGTACCGGAAAAACTGAATTTATCGGATATATCAAGAACTCCCGATTGAAAAAAGCGCAATAATCCCGCAATATAATAGTGCATATGTAGGGTGAGAGCTGCTATTGAATTACGACCATTAACAGAATGACATGCCTGTGCCCATGATATGCGAGATAATTGATCATAATAATTTGTGTTGGCAATCCAAAAGCCATCAAGAAAAACTTCCCGACAACGTTGTGCCAGACTTTGTGCTTGTGTCATAGTATATTCTAGAAATAATTCGTCAAAAAAAAAGCGAATACTGTACATAATATTCGCTTTATCTTCATTAATAACAATTACAAAGGTATATTTCCGTGTTTTTTCCAAGGATTTGTATCTTGTTTTGTTTGGAGCAATGTCAAAGCTCTGATTAAACGCTTACGTGTTTCATTTGGAACAATCACATCATCAACATAACCGCGCTCGGCAGCTTCATAAGGATTGGCAAATTGTTCATTATAGTCAGCTTCGAGTGCAGCAGCCCGCGCAGCTTTATCATCTGACTGAGCAATTTCTTTATGGAATAAAATTTCCACAGCACCTTTTGCACCCATAACCGCAATTTCGGCTGTAACCCACGCTACATTATAATCACCGCGAATATGCTTAGAACTCATCACATCATAAGCACCGCCATACGCTTTTCTCGTAATAACGGTGACTTTAGGTACTGTTGCTTCACAAAAGGCATATAATAATTTTGCACCACTGCGAATAATTCCGCGCCATTCTTGGTCGGTTCCCGGCAAAAATCCCGGAACATCCTCAAACACCACAAGAGGAATATTAAAAGCATCACAAAAACGAACAAATCGCGCACCTTTTATACTGCTATTAATATCCAAAACGCCAGCCATTGATGCAGGCTGATTTGCCACAATTCCCACCGGCATTCCATTAAGTGTTGAAAAACCCACCACAATATTGGTAGCATAATCAGCATGTACTTCAAAAAAATCACGCTCATCCACCACTTCCATAATCACATCTTTAATATCATAGGGTTGATTTGGATTAGCGGGAATAATCGAATCTAAACGAGTACACAAACGATCGGGTTTATCCGCAGTCGGTATTTTCGGTAAAGGTGATTTATTGCTTGATGGTAAAAATTCAACCAGACGACGAACCATCTGTAAACATTCCACTTCATTTTCTGCTGAAAAATGTGATACACCGGATTTTGATGAATGTGTATCGGCACCACCGAGTTCTTCAAATGTCACTTCTTCATGCGTCACTGTTTTCACAACATTTGGACCTGTCACAAACATATATGAAGAATTTTTTACCATAAATACAAAATCGGTAATTGCCGGCGAATAGACAGCACCGCCTGCACAAGGACCTAAAATAACGGAAATTTGAGGAATAACACCGCTTGCCATTGTATTACGTAAAAATATATCGGCGTAACCGCCAAGCGATACCACGCCTTCTTGAATACGTGCGCCGCCAGAATCGTTTAATCCAATCACAGGAGCACCTATTTTCATAGCTAAATCCATGATTTTACATATTTTTTCGGCATGAACTTCTGATAAAGAGCCACCAAAGACCGTAAAATCTTGTGAAAACACACAGACAATTTTTCCATTAATTGTACCAGTGCCGGTGACAACACCATCACCGAGAGGACGATTTTTATCTAAGCCGAATTTATTGGAACGATGACGCGCAAACATATCCAATTCTTCAAAGCTGCCTTCATCAAGCAATAAATCCAAGCGTTCACGCGCTGTTAATTTTCCTTTCTTGTGTTGATCTGCAATGCGCTTTTCGCCACCGCCGAGCATTGCTTCTTTGCGGAGTTGTTCTAATTTTTCAAGACGATTACTCATAAATATATTAATGTGTGAAACATAAAAATAGCATTGATACTGTATTATTTATATAAAAGATATTTTTCTCGCATTGTACGATATTCTTCAAGACCCGACACCGATAATTGTTTTACCATTGCATGATCACCGTTAAGAAGTGCTTCGGCTAATTTCTTATTTCCCAATACCTTGATAAACATCTCTTTATTATTATTTTGCACAGTTTTTTTATCAAATAATAAAGGATAGACAGATACAAGCGTCTTACATAGCTCCAAACCGAGCGAAAAATACGGTACGGATTGTGACGGAGGGCAATGGAATAATATTCCATAACACCGTTTTTTTGCAAATTTTCCGAATTGCGGATAAAATGCAGAACTTATAGCAATAATCGAATCATTTTTTTTCAGAGATAATGCACCCAATACTGTATCGGCGGATATATCAGGCATACCGCACCAACGAAATGGCATTGGAGTACCAATACCAATAGAAACAATACTTAATTCTCCTAATACACCCGTGATGGCTGCAGTGCGAATTGTTTCCGGTGAAATAATATTGGGTGAAGTTGGGATAAATGGTAAACCAGTTTTCTCCCAATGCATTGTTCTGTTCCATCGCTTCATTTTTACGACAGTTAAAGAACAACGACGACTTTTTCCTTCTATATTTTTTCCTAACCATCCTTCATTATTTGCCATTTGCGCCAATTCGCCTATTGTACATCCATGAATATAGGGAACGGGTAAAGCACACACAAATGATAATATTTCGGGAATATTTCCATCAATAAGCACACCCCCAAGCGGATTAGGTCTATCAAGAACATAAATTGGTTTTCCATATTCTGCACAGGCATCCATTACTTGTAATAATGTGCTGATAAATGTATAAGAACGAATCCCAATATCTTGAATATCGGCAACAATAACATCACATTGCGAAAGCATCGCCTGTGTGGGACGACGATTTTTTCCATAAAGCGAATAAGCAGGAATATTCCACAAGCTGTCATCAGGCACATATTCTCCTGCCGGAACACCCGCATAATAGCCATGTTCTGGAGTAAGAAGTACTGATAGTGTACAATTTTTTGATCGGAGAAAGGCTTCCGGCGTTGGTACTAATGAACTTGTTCTACAGGCAGAATTTGTAAGCAATCCTATTTTTTTATCACGTAAAATTTCAAAATTCGTTTCCACCAAATTATCAATGCCCAACTTCATGGGTTGAGCTACAAGAGAAATAGTTGAGATTGAAAATAGTAATACTATGAAAAACAATCTCATTACTTTGCTACTATTGTCCATTATTATGAAAATACTCACTGTTTTAATCTCGCATAATCAGCACAGGTTTTGAAATAGCTCCATTCGGATAATTAATACGAATAAAATATAAACCCTCAAGCCAATCGCGTGTATCAATTCTTATAGTATCAGATTCGGATATGGTATTATTGTTCCATGGGAATACAGTACCTTGCTGATTGATAATTGACAAACCGTTATACTGTGGATTATGTATTTTTATTGTAATAAAACCATTGGCAGGAATGGGTGAAATACTCATATCGTCATCAGTAGGGCTATTTTCCGCAATCGAGGTAATATCCACAATACTTTGCACTCGTACCAATGTGCGTGTTGTGGGACCTTGATTGATGGTTATTCTGTCAATATCTGCCGGTAAATGTGTGATTGTAAACACTTCTTCATTTTTATTGACTGTTACCATTGTATAGAGTGTGGGCTGTCCATTTTTTCGCACAAATCCTATTTCTATCGGCATATTCGTATATGTGCCATATTCTGCGTTTTGTACTTGTGAGATAGTTATTTCTTTTGTTGAATCATCAGTGTTTTTATGAATAACTTTGATTTCAGGAATTCCTTTTTGATAAATCCATTGGCGAAAAAAATCAGTCATTGATTTTCCTGTCACTTCCTCAATAATCCTTTGCAGTGAGTCTGTAGAAGCATTTCTGTATGAATATGTTTGCAAATAACGACGCATTGTTTTATAGAAATTTTCTGTGCCTATGGCATAACGTAACATCCCCAAGACAACCGCACCTTTTTGATAAATAGTTTCAGGATAATTAGATGATGGTGCTGTACGTGAATAATCATAGAGTGGCAATGCTTTTTCATTTTTTAATATTGTATTGATATAGGTCAAAGATTTAGTGTGCTGATTAGTGATAAATCCTTTATCAAATCCAAATAATTCTTCGTACCATGCAGATTCGCAATAGGTGGCAAATGATTCATTTAACCATGCATGACGAAAATCAATCGGCGACACCAAATCACCAAACCATTGATGAGCCAATTCATGCGCTGCCACAGGATTAACGGTATCTTTACTTTGGGCTAATGAAGTATTATATGCAATCATGGTTTGATGTTCCATAGCGCCTTTTTGTGTAAGACAATATCCAATTTTTTCAAAAGGATATTCACCGAATAATCGCGAATATGTTGCCGCCATGCGTGGCAATAAACGAAACGATGTTCTTACAGCGGATGTATCGCGTCGGCGCGCAAAAACCATCATCGGCAATGTATCGTCACCAAATTCCATTATCATATACGGTGCAGCGGAAAATGTCAATAAATACGTTGCACAGGGATAATTATGAGTCCATTCATATTGGGAGAGACTGTCATCTATATCTCTTTTTTTCATCAAACCATTTGATGCAACAGCAATGCCTTTTTTTACCAAAAATGTCCCCTTATATGTCGCTTTATCAGAAGGATGATCATAACATGGCATCCAATGCTGCGTTGTCGAAACATAATTTGCTTGAAAACCAACACCAAGCGCATAGACTGTGCTGTCACTTGAAGAAACACCACCCCATGAACCTGAGCCATACTCATCTGTCATTATACCTTTATACCACACGGTATAAATTGTTGTATCACCGACTTTGGCATTATCCGGAGCGGCAACAGTATAATGAAATGTCGCTTCATTTTCTTTTCCTTGTACTTTCGATTCTATTTTTATTCCATTACTTTGCACAGAATCAATGGTCAAACTCCGTAAATGAAACATAAAAACTTTCTTTTCCGGATTTTCTTTCCAAACTACATATATGCGACATATACCGTTTGTTTGTCTTGATGGCGGCGATTGACGCAAATCAAGCATCACATCATAATGCAATACATCAAAAGGTTGTACATTATATGCCAAAGGGTCAGGTGGCTGCTGCTGCCCGAATACAATGACAATATTGCACAATATTGCAATAATTACGAAAAAAGCTTTTTTAGATAGTTGCATTATTTTCATAGTTATTTCTCCTCCATTGTCGGGATAGTATGAACAATATGTTCAATTAAATGTGCTAATATCGGTTCAGTCTTATTTGCTGTGGCAATAATATCTTCTACGGAAACAGGTTGCAAAGTGTCGGGAAAACATTCATCAGTGACAATAGAAAATGCAAGCACTTTCATACCGCAATGAACAGCAACTATGGTTTCAGGTACCGTGCTCATTCCCACAACATCAGCACCTATCATGCGTAAAAAACGATATTCTGCTTTTGTTTCTAAATTAGGTCCGGGAACCGACACATATACACCGCGATGTATGGGAATCCGGTGTTGCAAAGCAGTTTTTTCTGAAAGTGCAATAAGTTCCCGAGAATATGGTTCAATCATATCAGGAAAACGCGGTCCGAGCCGATTATCATTTTTACCGCGTAAAGGATTTTCGTATTGTAAATTAATATGATCATCAATAATAACAATATCACCTTTTCTGTAATTAGGATTTAATCCGCCCGTAGCATTACACATAATCAATATTTTTGCACCCAAAGCATTCATGACCCGAACAGGAAAGGTAATTTCCTTCATCGAATATCCCTCATAATAATGGAAGCGTCCCTGCATAGCTACAACATTTTTTCCATGCATCGTACCAAAAAGTAATCTTCCTTCATGTGTTTCGACCGTCGGTATGACAAAATGAGGAATTTCCTTGTAGGGTATAATGGCATCACATTGAATATTATCCGCCAAGCGAGATAATCCCGTCCCCATAATTATTGCAATATCAGGAATTAATGAAGTATGCTGCCTAATACTATGTATTGATTCCTCAATATGTTCGCGTGTATGATGTGACATTGTTCTTTCTCATGAATAAATATTTTTTTAGCCGACCACTTCTAATTTAGCATATTCGAGAAGTAATTTTTTAACACCGACAGAAGTAAATGACACTGTTGCTTGTCGGTCTTTTCCCACACCCGCCACACCACGCACAGTACCATAGCCAAAAGTTGGATGTTTTACTTTTGCGCCGACTTTAAGCGGTTTTTGTTCATGCGGTATTTGAGAATGATATTCTTGTTGTGGAATATCATCAAAAACAGGCATAGATTTCTGATGATACGGAGCCACACTGCGTGAAGGCGGATTAATTTTCGGAGCGGGATTTATACTTTTACTTAAATCTTTTGCAGTGGAAAAAGACACTTTTTTATAAGAACTGCGTGCTCCGCTTGTGTTTTCTAATAAATTCTCAGGAATTTCTCCCAGAAAACGCGAAGGTAAAGAAAATTCGAGCTGACCGAATTTATAACGGCGCGAGGCATGACTAATATATAATTTTTTTTCTGCTCGCGTTATGCCAACATACAACAAACGACGCTCTTCCTCTTCCTCCTCGGGATCATTCATTGCTTTACCGAGTGGAAATAATCCTTGCTCCATGCCTGCAATAAATACTACCGGAAATTCTAAACCTTTTGCAGCATGTAAAGTCATTAATGCAATAGAATCTTTTGATAAATCGGTGTCATCAGCGTCTGTCATTAAAGAAAATTGCTGCAAAAATCCTTCCAAAGTCGGTTCTTCCTCTTCTTCGGCATATTCCGCAACTGTAGCCAGTATTTGTTCTATATTTCTTACTCTGTCTTGGGCTTCTTCTGTTCCCTCATCACTGTACATTCGAGTTATGCCTGTTGCTTCGATATATGTTTGTATAACATCCACTAAGGGTAATTCACCAAGCAATTCTCGATATTTTTCAATAAGTGCAATAAATCCATTGACCGATTTTTTTGTTCGTGGTTGTAAGGAAGGTATCGCATTGTTTTCGGTTAATGCTTCATATAAAGAAATACTTTGCATCGCCGCATATTCCTCGATTTTTTTCAATGATGTATCGCCTATGCCGCGAGGAGGAACATTTAATACTCTTTCCACACTTTCAGCATCGCGCGTATTAATCAATAATCGTAAATATGCCATTGTATCTTTGACTTCTTTTCTTTTATAAAAGGACATACCTCCGATAATGGTATAAGGCAAAGCATTTCGACGAAAAGATTCCTCTAATGGCTGTGATTGAGCATTAGTACGATATAGTACTGCAAAATCTTTATATTCATAATCATTACGACGAATTTCCGATTGTATGGAATTGACAATCATTTCTGCCTCATCACGCTCAGTTTCAGCAGGCATCACCGTAATTAATTCACCATCATTATTATCTGTCCATATAGTCTTTTTTAATTGTTTACGATTATTTTTTATGACACCGTTGGCGGCATCTAAAATCGTTTTTGTTGAACGATAATTTTGTTCTAAACGAATAGTTTTAACTTGGGGATAATCTTTTTGAAATTCTAAAATATTCCGAATATCAGCTCCGCGCCACCGATAAATACTTTGTGCATCATCACCGACAACACAAATATTAGAATGTTTTTCCGTCAAAAGTCGTATTGCCGTATATTGAGCTCTGTTTGTATCTTGATATTCGTCCACCATCACATAGCGAAAACGATCATTATATTTATCGCGCACATCGGGAAAAAGCCGCAGCACATGAATCATGGACAATAAAATATCATCAAAATCCATTGCATTATTCGCTTTTAATCGTTTTTCATATTCTTGATACACTTTTGCTGCCAGCCGATCATTAATAGATGCCGCATCTGCTGAGAACTGTTGCCAGCCGATCATTTGATTTTTCGCATGTGATATTTTACCCCGAATTGATTGCGCTGTTATTTGTTGTGTCGAAACACCCGCATAATTCATACAAGCACGGATAATACTCAAAGAATCGTCGGCATCATAAATAGAAAATGTCGAATCATACCCGATTAATTCTGCTTCAATCCGTAAAATACGTGCAAAAATCGAATGGAAAGTACCTGCCCATACTTTTTTTGCCAATAAAGGATCCACAAGTGCTGAAATTCTTGCCTTCATTTCCGATGCAGCTTTATTGGTAAAAGTCAGAGCAAGTATGGATTGAGGCAGCACACCTTTTTGAATCAAATGAGCAACCCGGAAAGTCAGCACCCTAGTTTTACCGCTGCCTGCGCCCGCAATAATTAACACCGGTCCATCGGTAGTTTCTGCCGCTTGCCTTTGTGTCGGATTTAATTGCCCGAGCAATCCTTCTATTGTTGATTGTGTGCTGTCTGTTTGCTTTATTAGTGATAATTTCATGCTGAATCCTGATTGCTCTTCTATAATGATGCCTTGAATGTCGTTTTGTCCATAAAAACCGATATGCGTACATACCTTATTCATGGTTTGTGTCTTAGAGAAACCATACACAGATGTTCCCTCCATTCGCCCACAAAAATACGAGAATGAGATTTTTTCTCCCGAAATAATTATCAGCCATCACGGTCTTCTCTCTCCGCAATGCACTTCTGAGCCGACAGAACAATGGGGTTAATGTCAGCGCCGGACTCGCTTATCTTCCACATATCAAAGAGTTTGTGTGTAAAACTATGAGTTGTTCCATACTAAATGTACCGTGACAACCCTTCATAGCTGAGCAGTGGATGATGTACTTCGAGTGATGTACTCGAGTGATGCACCAAGGTGTTATATTTCTTGCATCAGTCGGAATGGACGGGGTGGATTCCGTCTCCAAACCTATAAGGTTTTCAAAACCTTATAGGTTTACGAAAAGCCGCCATCACATCAAACGCAAATTCTATAAACGTGTAATCCCTTCGGGATTTATCCGCTATTGAATTTCATCCCATCCATCGGAGGGGTGTCCGAAGGACGGGGTGGGTTCTCGTTGAGGGGTGGCATACGCAGTCTGACGGGGTGGGTTCCTTCTCCAAACCATTAAGGTTTTCAAAAGCTTATTGGTTTACGAAAAGCCGCCATCACATTCAACGTATTGGCATTGAATCATAAAACTCCGCCCCGCTTTTTTCGCCTTCCCCGCGGGGAGAAGTCTTTTATGCCTTTTGGGGAAGGACGGGATGATATACTAAATTATACAAAATAATTAATTGCACTTATCAAAGCAACAAGCTATAGTTCAATGTACAATTCTTCAATAAAATCACTTGGCGTAGTCTTAGGATAACCGCGGGGATTACAACGAACTTCCGTCTGACCAATATAATAATGTGACTGTTTATGAATATGCCCATGTATCCACAAACGTGGGCTATGCATTTCCATTATACTTTCCAGATTAGAAGCGTAAGCCGCTGCAACAGGTTCACATCTTTGATTATCGGATAATGATTGCGCACTTGGTGCATGGTGAGTAATCACAATATTACATGTTTTATCAGACATTGATAGACTTTGTTCAAGCCACTTTCTCGATTGATTGTGAAAAGAAAAAGTATCAATAGTGCGCAGTTTTGAGTATGTGGGGTCTCTCCTAATTTTTTTATAATCATTGACCCTCTCTTGACAAATTATTCCATAATATTTGGGATTACCCAATAAGGAAAAATCTGTCCACATTGTTGCCCCATGGAAACGAATACCATCAATATCAACACATTCATTTTCCAGTACATGAACATTAGTACCAAGTGCTTTCTGTTTTATCTTTAATAAAGTGGCAGGATAACTACCACCATAATATTCATGATTGCCAAGAATATATATGATAGGAATGGAGGTTATAGTATTAAGTAACCACTCTATACCTCGAGTTCGAACATCAAGATCACCGGCTATGATAATAAGATCGGCTTTGTTGTAAATAAAATCTTTTTGTTCAAATTCTTGATGTAAATCACTAAGAATTTGAATTTTCATAATAATCAATCCGATTAGATTCGTATAGTACAAAGATAACTACATCGCTGAAACAATCAATAGATTTGATAAAATTGAGTAAAATAAAAAAACTCCCCTTTTGTGAAAGAAGAGTTTCGTCATACAATCAGCGAAATACCGATTACCGTTTCAATACTTTAAATCCTATTGAGCGACCATATCCCTGCATTATGGCAAGATTAATCCATGATAAAGCAAAACATTCCAATAATTCCACTTTATCGCCTTTACCAAAATCATAACATTGCTCAAAGCCGGCATCCTTTGCTAACTGTGTTGCCACAGCTTTGGCAGCATCGCTGTCACCCGCCATAAACATATCAAGAGACACGGTGTCATAGCGCGGATTGCTCATATTTTCAAAACCCGTAGAATTAAAGCATTTCACTATTGCCGCTTCCGTTTTTGCCGCCAAATAATGATACACCGTACTATAGGGTTCCGGCTTCTGGCGCACTGCATTCGTTGCATCAATGCAATATTTCCCGCTCAAATTTCCACTTTGTTCAATAATATCGAAAATTGCCGTCGGCGGCGTTGCTATGAGTATAGTCTCAGCTTGGGCAATGGCTTCTGTAACCGATACTGCCTTCGTATTGGGATTATGCAATAAATCCATGCCCTTGAATTGCTCGATATTCTGAACACCAAGAAAAATAGTGTGACCCGCTTTAGCCCATGATGTCGCAAGCGCACCGCCAACATTTCCTGTACCAATAATTGCAATATTCATACTATGCCTTTCTTTTTGCAAGATAACAGTAATAGTGAAAATACTGTGTCTTGAATAAATAATTGTAAAAAAATGATATAACTATGTCGCCATTAGCCATTAGCAATAGCGCATTGCCTCAGCCCGAGCGTTTTTTCCGCCTATCCGGCATAAAATACCATATCGGTATGAAGGCAAAAATAACAAATGAAAGAAAAACGGAAATATATGCTAAGGGAATGGATAAAAAATAAAAAAGCGATGCGAGTGCATTCGTGCGATGAATATGCGGACTATAGGGCAAGAGCTTTGCATGAATTTCCACATAACGCCGCAATAGTAAAAACACCAAAGCATTGAGAAACATGACAATGCCGTAAAACATCACCGCCGGATACATTGTCGGATGCTGTGCCATAAATGCCGTCGGCAAAGGAATAAGCGACATCGTAAATAATAAAGCCATATTATACCAAATAAGCGCACTGTCCGTATGGGGAATTTTATCAAAAAGTGCGTGATGATTCAACCACATAATAGCAATCACGAGAAAACTCAGCGTATAGGACAATAACTTCGGTAAAAGAGAAAGGGCAATATCACGCAATGCCGTAGCAGCAAAAGGCTCGGGAATATCCTGAATTTTTAAATCAAATACCATAATGGTGATAATAATGGCAATGACTCCATCGCTGAATGCTTCTATACGATTTTTTGCTAACATACTCAATAGATAAATCCATGATGCGGCACGGTAGTGCGGGTGATTGTGTCGCCAAGCATTTCCTTCATATCACATTCAATGGTATGGCAAAGTGATGTCATTGGAACATCGGTAATAGTATTTTCAAAAGGATTTTCATTGACCTCACCAACTTTACTCATCACACCAAACACAAATGATATAAGAATACTGATTGGTACCATAAATAATGGCATATCCATTTTTGTAAAATCACCGATAAGAGTCAATGGCAATAATACCATAAATACCAATAAAAATAATCGCGTAAAAAAATGATACTGACGCAATAGAGGCGTATATTTAATTCTTTCGCATGAACCTTGCGCAACCACAATACCCGCTATTGCCGGTTCAATACTTATCATATCAAAAGCCCCGAGATATTCCGTTCTTATACCTTCTTTTATTTTTTCCCCTTGTTTTTGTAGAATATAATTCGGTTTATTTGTTTTGTGTAAAAGTTCACGATATTCTTGTTCGGGGAGAAATGCGGAAACTTCATTCCATGAATCTTGCTGCCGTAAATGTAAACGTAGAGCATGGGCAAAAGCAATTTGACGTACTATGACTTCACGTGTATAATCATCGCATTGTTGTTGGGATATTTTCCCGATGGCAACAGCATTCGCCGTATTAGCAATAACTTGTCTTGCAATAATGCGGCTATTATTGACAATAGTGCCCCATTGTGTGCGTGCTTCCCACCAACGGCTGTAAGAAGTATTATTACGAAAAGCAATAAAAATTGCAAGCGCACTGCCAACAATAGCGGTTAATGAAAAAGGTAAAGCCACTATGCCCGACGCATTATTCTGCGACAAAAAATAGACCGCAAGAGAAACTACCGTCGAAACGAAAAGTTCAACACGCATATAGCGCATGACGGCAATGGGATTAAACACTGTACGTACTATCATGAGAGTAAAGGTTTTACATCATAAATTTCACGAATTTTCATAAATTCTTTTTCCATTGATAAACCTAAATCACGTAATTTTCCTGTACGTACATCAAAAATCCATCCATGCACTTTAGGAAATCCTGTTTTATACCATGATTTTTGGACATGATCAATTTTAATAATATTCATACATTGCTCATAGACATTTAATTCCACCAATCGGTCGAAACGTTGTTTTTCATCGGCAATGCTTTGCAATTCTTCATAATGCAATCGTCGCACATCACGCAATGTCTGCAACCAATTATTTAATTGCCCCATATCGCTCGGATGTAATGCTGCTTTTACACCACCACATTCATAATGACCGCACACAATTATATGCTGCACTTTCAAATATTCAACAGCATATTGAATGACGGCATTACTATTACAATCCGTCGGTATCACCTGATTGGCAATATTACGATGGACAAATATTTCTCCGGGTTTCAATCCCATTAAATCTTCGGCTGTCACACGGCTGTCAGAACATCCAATATAGAGAAACTCGGGTTTTTGTCCATGTGCCAATTCTTCAAAATACTGTGGATTATTCGCAAGTTTATCGGCAATCCATTGTTCATTATTCTTAAAAATCGCCTCAAAATTCATAAGATAATTGCAGAGAAATTAAAAATCATATCGTATAAAAAGACCAATATTTTCGGTGCTGCTCATAGCAGAGAAATCTTTACCAATTTGTTGTAAATCTACCATAATACCTCCGGCAATGGCATTATAGCGTAGTCCCAACCGCAAACGCTGCACAGCATTGAGAATATCCGTCTTTGGATTATATACGGGGAATAATTCACATTGGCTGAATATTTTCCATTTATCCATAAGCTGCGGCTGATAGCGAAGCAGTATAAACATATCAATGCCGCCTTTTTCTTGTATATCCGCAACAAGCCATCCGAAAACCAATGTATTTTCTGTGCTATGTACATATTGCACACCTGCTTTTGCAATAACCCCTGCATTAAGAAATGAAGCGACACTTACAATGCCTATACCATTCGAAAAATTATAGGAAATTGCATTTGTCGAACCGAATAAAGTCGGCGATTTTATATAGTCACTATTCGCTCTGTTACGACTAAAAAATAACCAAGGACTATTGTTACCATCCTCATAGCGAATAAATTTATACCACATGAGATCAATGCCATAACGCTCATCGCCGGCATATACTTCCGTTGCTTGCGCTCTTGCCATACTCTGCACACAAAGTATGGCAAGAAGACTCCACAATATATTAGCGGTCAAGTGATAAAAGACCGATTTTATTTCCTTCGGAATCAATAATAATGGACGCATACCCAAATTTTCCAAGATTAATTTCGGGAACGATAACTTTTCCACCCGCAGACTCGACTTTTCCGACGGCATCCGATAATGTACCGAAAGCATGAAGGTATAATACTCCCCCATCTGTTGTTGGCTTTAAATCAGGACGCACGACAATAGAACCACCGACAGCTTCACCCGTGGCAAATGGAACATTAAATAAAATCAAATCGCCGGAACCAAAAGTCCCTTTACGTACATTGCCATTGAGCACTGTTGAATAAAACGCAAAAGCACGCTCCAAATCCAGCGCGGGAATTTCAAACCATTGTATTGCATTCATAGTGATTATTTCTGTAATGATTGTACTAATAATTCTGCCGCAGCAGCACCTGAATTTTGCTGTTGTCCCGTAATTAAATTCCCATCTTGAATTGCATACGAAGAAAATGGTGCTGCCGTTTTAAATATCGTACCTTCAATTTTTTTTGCTTCCGTTTCAATGCGATAGGGTTGAATTTTCATACCTACTGCTTGATCGGCAAATTCTTCTTCGGCATCGGCAAAACCTGTCCATGTTTTTCCTTTGACTAATAATTCACCATCGGATGTTTTTGCATCTAATAATAATGTAGTGGAATGGCATACCGCAGCTGATGGTTTGCCGTTTTCATAAAAAGCAACAAATAATTTTTCCAAATCATTATTGCCTCTAAAAGTGTACATAGGACCTTGCCCACCGACCAAAAAGATTGCATCATAGTCTTGTGGATTGACCTCCGTTACTTTTTTTGTATTGGCAATCATTTCTTGAAACCACGTTTGCTGCATATAGCCCAAAGAAATAATATCATGCGCCGAATAACCGCTGGCATCGGTGGGATTGGAATAACCGTCCATCATTAATGCGCCACCTTCCGTAGAAACAAGCTCCACATCATAGCCGGCTTCTTGAAAAACACGTAAGGGATGAGTTAATTCAGCAGCCCAGAAACCTATGGGCCACCCTGTCTGTGCGCTCACACTTGGCGAGCTAGCTACCATGAGGATTTTTCCTTTGGTCGGCGCGCCGTGAAAATGCACATAGGATTGAACTTCTTTTATCATGAGAGACTCCGTGAAATTATGGTAAATTCTATGCTGCAAAATTGCTGATAGTTACTATCTTTGCAAAGAGTGTAACCAAAAAGTGCGATACATACTTTTTGGAAAGTATCATAAAAATGAAGGAGTTATAACAATGCCTGACTTTATCTACAATGGCAAAGTGTATTATAATCCCGTGCAATTGGTCATGGAACAAATCGGCGGTGTCTGGAAAGCCCCTATTCTTTGGCGTTTAAAAGATAAAGTGATGCGCTATGGGGAATTGCGGAAGGATATAAAACATATCTCCGACAAAATGCTGACTCAACAGCTCCGTGAACTTGAACAAGATGGGTATATACAAAGAACGGTGTATGCGGTTATTCCACCCAAAACCGAATATACTCTCACCGAGCAAGGAAAAGATATTATCGAACTCATTACCATTATTCGGAATTATGGATTAAAAATGATAGAAAAACAAAAAATTGAGCATACTCAAGAAAAAAATCCGCAGTAATTATACTCAATGGGAACATTATTCTTGGCTTCCGATGGCTTGTTTCATTATATATGAAAGCATCGTCAATGTATAGCGGATAATGTAACCCTTGCACAACTCATCGGTGTTCAGAAACAAACGTGAACAACTATGTTTGGATAGAAAGCCAAAGTTTAGTAATTTTGGGGAAAGGAATGACGCAAAGCATCATTTTAAACAATCAATAGAGCAAGGATAAAATGTTAAGACAAGAATTACAATCATATTTTGACAGAGTTTATCCTTATTCCAAAATAGACACGGAATACACGCTCGATGGACAAGTTTATATTAGATTTGAACTTGGTGAAGGTAAAGACAATGGGACTATCGAAAAAATAAATCAGTCAACAGATAGGGCGTTGACAATTTTCAACGAAACATTTACTGAACCGACACACGACATTTTCATTCTTATTTATGAATACCAAGGCGAAAATATTTTCAACGCCTCAAACGACTATTTACACAAACAATTTCCGACTGACAGGTTCAAGAAATTTTACAATCAATTGGAGACAGTAAATACTCGCTACATCACGACAGACGATAACGGGAATAATGTTTTAGAAAAAGATGAAGTCAGAATAATAATTGGAAAACTACCCGTTAAAGACATTAACGTAAAAAATATTCTGAATGGAATTGCAAATACAGAAATGGGGTTTAAGCCGGGTATAGACCAAAGAATTTTCTTTTTCGACCCATCAACCGACAAAGCCTTTCACATGTACGACGACAGGGGATGTGATGTTTGGAGCGACAATGCAGACAAAATTCGTGACATTTACATAAAAAGAAATGACTGGATTGTTGAATATCACAGACAAAAAATTGAAGAATACTTTAAATAATAACAAGAAGCACCGACTAACAGCAGTTCCCCTTGTACTACTCATCTGTGAGCTTATAGAACAAAGATCGGTGTTCAGAAACAAACGTGAACAACTATATTTGGGTGGAAAGCCAAAGTTTTGTAGTTTTGGGGAAAGGGAGGACGTTTTGCGTCAATGCAAGAGTTACCTGCCATTATTTGGAGATAGTGCAAATACAAACTTTAGTAATAAAACAGACAACAATAATTATGAAAAAAACTCTAATGACAATCATCATTCTTTGGACAGGACCTGTGTACGGACAGTCTTTTGAAGGAACACTTTCTTACATCTCAGACTTTGAACTTGCGGAGAACATGAAAAAAATGGGAATGACTAAAGAAATGCTTCATGACAAAATGAAACAAGACGGTTCTTATTCCGACACAATTAAAATATCATACAAGCAAGGCAGCTATTACATCCTGACAAACAACAATCCCAAGTCATGGTCTATTTACAAAGCAGAGACAAATAAAATCTACACTATGCAAGACGGGGACGCTGCGGACATCTGCACCGTTACAGACGCTTCAATAGACCTTCAATTTACTATGACAAGTAAAATGCCGACTATTGAAAAACTTGACACCACAGTAATTGTAGATGGAGTTTCTTGTAGCATAGTAAGAGTAAAATGGAAGAGCGGAACCTATGACTACTATTACGACCCAACCAAGTTAACAGTTGACCCAGCATTATTTTCAAAACATATCTATGACGGTTGGGCTGACTTTTTGAAAATCTCAAAAGCACTTCCTGTAAAAATTGTAAAGACAACAAAGGGAATGATGACCGTTACTATGACCTTGGTAACAACAAAAACAGAAGTGATTGACGAAAAATTGTTTTCAATTCCAAAACTTGTTCCAGACAAAGACTTGAACTTGATTAAGATTGCAAACAGAGAAGTAATGCGAGTAAAGAAATAAAATGACGTTTGACTAATGAACAGAAGAAGTATAACGGCATGTAGCACATTTTCAAAAAGTGCGACTTCGTGCTTCTATGACAGTTTTGTAATACAGAAATTTCAGTTCTCAGCTTCAACATACGTGGTAAAAATCCGCCTTCTGGTAGCTGCAAAACATTATGAGAGATTTTAAAAGGACAGACAATATGAAATTTCTAGAGACCATTTTTACATTGACACTTGTTTACTTAATGACAAGTTGTTCAAACGGAAAATTTGAAGAAAACGGTTTTCAGGTAAGAACGACTTCAGACATATCGTGAATCACTTACGTATTAGAGGTTACAATGCAGTAAACTTCAAGTATGGACACAAAATACTTGACATTCGTTCACCAAGAGAAATTTTAGAATATGAAGACTAAAGAAATAAAAAATGGGAAGACAATTCTTACAGACCTTCGTGACATCAGAGACAAAATTAGCGAAGAATTACAAGGTAAGACAACAGAACAAATTGTTGAATATTTAAAGAAGAAAAAAACACTGCACCCAACATCGGTTTGGGAATAGTAAATTCAATAGTAGTAATTTTTTTTAAATGTCCATCATCGCTAATACGTAAACAGTTGAGGTAATTATAGTGAAAGGAACAACAATAATACTAATGTTTGGAATTCTTAGTTGTCAACCATTCGATAGCCAAGATAATTCTACCCAAAAAAATAATTACGCGGAATCAATCACGATAAAAGCTATTCCTGTTAAAGATAGCACTCGAAATATAATATCTATAGATACACTAGAGTTAAAGAGTTTTTGGACTAATTGTATTTTACCAATAATAAATTCTGACGAAAAAAAACTCAAACAAATCATTCATTTTCCTCTGGGCGGAGAGTGGGGATATATAGTAGGATTAAAGAAACCACATATATTGTGGACTGAAAGAGATTTTTACGACAATTTGGATAAACTATTTTATCCTGAACTCATAGACAGCCTGAAGACAAAGACTTTTGAGGATGTCGAAGTGTATAATCATACCGATGAGTTAACCGAACTACTGGTTGGAGTTGGATTTGAAACTTGGATAGATGGCTTCAAAGATGAGTCTGCCGTAATTCTTAGATTTAAACAAATCAATGGGAAATGGAAACTTTACGTATTTCAATTAGCTGGATGATGATAAATCCTCTTAACAACGCTTCCCCCAAAAGCGTGACTTCGTGCTTCTATGGCAGTTTTGTTATACGGAAATTCAGTTCTCAGCATCAACATCTGTGGTAAAAATCCGCCTTCTGTAAGCTGCAAAACGATGTGTGTAATCATAAAACGACACCAACAATTAAAAAATGACCGAACAAAAAAACATATTCCTTGACAAAGATTTAAGATGTGGTGGCTTCTATGAACTTTCTATTCAAGTTTGCCCAAGTATAGAAAACAACCCAATAAAACTTTACACTGACTTTATTTGGACACTGAACAATGTTTCGGGACCTTTTGACGAAGGCTTTAAGACAATACAGGCAGACATTGAAAATATTCAACACCGTGGACTTATTAGTCTTGACAATTATGTCATTCCTTTTATGACTTACAATATACGAGAAGACGAGCCTATCGAAACTGGATTCAATTGGTTTGACATTTGCTTTTACACGGCAGCAATTGAAAAGGTATTTGGAGCTGAGTATCAAACTTGGACAGAAAATCCCAAAGTACCGAAACAGTTAACCAACTTTTTCACAAGTATATTGAAAGCCTTGTATAAAATTTACCCTTTTGAACTAGCGATGTTAGACTTTGAAGTTTCCGGACAATATTACTTTGAAGATTTAATGAAACCGACTAACACTTGGGCTTATTCTGCGTTTTTCGTGGGACAGACTAAATATGACTTAGTCGCAGTTGAAAACAGAAAATTTGTAAAGACCATTGAAGAACTATAATGGAAACGAAGACTAAACAAACGGAAAAAGTTTAACGCAATCACAACTATGCTTGAAATTCGAGACAAAATAAGTCTTGAAATAATGAATATGACTTATGAAGAAGAACGACCCTATTTGGACAAACTTCTTGTACAAGGACAAACCAAAGCGAAGTAATGCACTTCTGCCAATGGTCTTTATGCGTAGATGCATGACGCTAATACAGAACCAAAGAGTTTGATGTATTTGGTACAAGATACATCATAAGGTTTGGACATTCAAGAAAAATTTCTTAATTTTGTTGCGTATTTAACAGTTATGGCAAAAACATTTAAATTTGAAGATTCATTTGGACGTATTCTTGGAGTTGCTCATACTTCTATGTTTAGATATTTGAGCAAATTAATGAAAGACCAAGAACTACCTATAACACCTGAACAATTCAGTGTGTTAAGTCATTTATGGCAAAAGGACGGTTTACAACAAAGCGAATTAGCAATATGCACTAACCGAAATAGAGCAAATGTGACGCGGATCATTGACATCTTAGAAAGAGAAGGTATCGTAGAACGCAGAGATGATGAAAGTGATAGAAGAGTGTTTAGAATTTATCTGACTGACAAAGGAAAATCTCTTAGAGAAGTTACGGCGAGATGTGCCGAACAAACTATCAATGATTCACTAAAGGGTTTGACAAAAGAAGAAATAGACACTTGTGTAAAGGTCTTACTACAAGTAAAAAGCAATGTTGGCTAAAAAATTTTACCCATATTGTTGCGTATTTAACAATTAACAATTTAACATTAATACCATGACAACAAAAACAACAAACATCATCAACTGGAGCTTAGCCGGAATCGTCGGCTTCATTTTTATTAGTAGCGCCATGAGCAAATTTTTTGGCGGCGAAGAAACTTTACAAATGGCGAAAGGAATTGGACTAAGTGCAGAATCTTTTCAAGTCATTGGCATAGTAGAATTTGTGAGCGTGATGCTTTTTGTAGTGCCACGAACAGGAATAATTGGAACACTCTTATTAGCTGCATACATGGGTGGCGCAATAGCAATACATATATCACATGGTCAATCAATAATTGCACCCGCTATCATTGAAGCTATAATTTGGATATCGGCTTTAGTACGATTCCCCGAATTGAAACATCGCATTTTACATTCAAACAAATAAGATATACCGATGAATAGGCGAAATTTTGTCTTAAAATCATTACTTACTGTGGGAAGTCTCATCCCACTTCGTAAAACATTTTTATCAACAACTTCATATCAAAAGACAATGAACAAAAAAATCTCAAAAAAACATGATCTCAAGTTTAAGCAAGCATTTCCCGGTTTAATGGGCGTTGATATTATGGCACATGCCTATCCTATTGAACCCTTTTTAGTATTTACCGAATTTCGAATGACAAGACCTGTTTTTGGTCCACATCCTCATGCAGGAATTTCTGTGATGACCTATATGTTACCAGATAGTAAAGAGAGCTTTATCAATCGAGATAGTCAAGGTGATTTCAGCTATATAGAGCCGGGCGGAATGCATATTATGCAAGCGGGAAGTGGTATGCACCATGATGAATTTCCTAAAGTTACGGGTAATGAGTCACATGGATTTCAAATATGGATAAATCATGCAGATAAAAATAGATTTGTTGAACCAAAATCAATGCATGCAAGTGCTCATGAAGTTCCCGAAAAAATAACAGATGATTATAAAGTTAGAATTGTGCATGGTGAATTTGAAGAAATGACAACACATTACAAAATGGTTACTGCTGTAAATTTGTTTCACATCTTTTTAAAACCCAATAAATCTATTTCTTTGGATGCCATGCCAATGGCATTCGTTTACGGACTTAATGGTAAAGGACAAAGCGAAGGAGAAACTATTCAAGCCCAAACCTTAGTACATTATTCCTTAGAGGGAAATAAAGTAACTATCAATGCTTCAGACGAAGGGCTGGAATGTATGTTCGCAACCGGAACACCACACAATGAACCAATTACCTATGGCGGTCCATTTGTTATGACAACTGCCGAGCAAATGGCAGAAACACAACGCCGTTTTTCGAGGGGTGAAATGGGAAAATTAGAACCTTACAAAGGATAAATTAAAGTATTAACTCAAAGTATGAGAAAATAATGTTCAACAATAACAACAATTCATCAATCATCAAAGGACATCACATGTGGATTATTCTGATTATAATCATTGTGAGCATCGGAATTTTAAGTAGAACCAGCTTTGAAATTCGCGACGATATTGAAATTAATGCATCAACAGATAAAGTCTGGGAAACAATTATTGATTTTGAAAATTACAAAAATTGGAATTCGCAATTGATGTACATAGGTGGTAAGGTAGAGCCAAATGGAAAACTTCATTTAAAACTTGCTGTATCAGGATCCGATCCCTATGAATTTAAGCCGAATATTTCATATTGGCAAGAAAGAAAGACATTTGCTTGGATTGCAATAACGGGTTTACCACGAATTTTTGACGGAGAACACTTTTTTGAACTCAATGATCTTGGAAATGGTAGAACACTTCTTACAAACAGAGAAGAATATCGAGGAGTTTTATCACAACTGTTTCGACAATTGCCGATGATGAAAACAGCACCCGAAGGATTTAAAAAAATGAACCTTGAGATTAAACATTATATTGAGTCACAGAATTAAACCCAAATTTAGATAAGTATAGAGATTCCATGATTGACTTTTTTTATTGGAAAGGATTAGAAATACTGTAAGCTCCAAAAATAACTTTGTTTCCATTTTAATATTTCACTGAATAATGAAAGCACAGTGTATTACATGAGATCTTGAACTTTTCTCGACATAGCGCAAACCACCAATCTGTTTTTTGTCATCATAGCACTATTATCTCACTCTGAGAAGTGTCACTACGTCAGCACTTTCCCCTCCTCTTTCATATCTTTTGGATAGTTAGCCAATTTTTTGTAGTTTTGAAGAAATAACAAACGAAACAAGAATTAATGGTAAGCATAATTTAATTGAACAATGGAACCAAGAATACAGACATTATCAGAAAAAAAATTGGTCGGACAAAGTCTTGCAATGTCACTTGCTGACAATAAAGTTGGAGAGCTTTGGAGAAGTTTTATGCCAAGAAAAAAAGAAATAACAAATATCTTGACAAATGACCTTATTTCCTTAGCAATTTACGAATCAACATATTTTGCAGACTTCAAACCGACAAACGAATTTGAACGTTGGGCGGCAGTTGAGGTTGCGGACTTTGATAGTGTGCCAAATGAAATGGAAACTATTCTTTTACAAAGCGGGCTTTATGCGGTTTTTGATTACAAAGGTTTAAATACGGATAAGTCAATTTTTCAATACATTTTTGGGACATGGTTACCAAGTTCGGACTACATATTGGACGATAGACCGCACTTTGAGGTATTGGGCGAAAAATACAAAAATAATGACCCGACATCAGAAGAAGAAATTTGGATACCGATAAGACCAAAGAGCAGCAATCACTAACAGACATTAAGAAAAAAAGCACTTTCCCCTCCCCTAACGTTTTGATTGGACAGCCAATTTTTGTAGGAGAGATGACGATTGCGTCAAGAAGGGAGGCATAGGTCTATAGATTTACAAAAGTACTTTATTGACAAACTATGCTTGCATTGAGTAACTGCGTTAATCTGCTCACATTATTGGCTTTAATGACAAGGACTGTTAACAAATTTCTCACAATTGAACGAGAGTAAAATTTACTTCCCACTCTATCAATGAGAGTAAATTTTTTGTATTTTCGCCCTTATCTTGTACATTGTGACGGTCTGTAGGGTTCATTCAAGTGATTATTACTTCATCACGCTTTTGTATTTTTGTAATAGGCACAAAGTTTCGGCGTAATAGAGAGTGATATTAAAACTTGTGCTTCTTTTCACATTGAGTTCTTGGCTGACAGTTTAATGCTCTTTGCCAAGAGGCGAAGCGGTTATTCGTGAGAAATTAGCAAATTTGTAAAAATTCAAAAACGAAGATGAAACAATAGACCCATTAATAAAAATGGCAATATTGCAAATGACAGTAAAGGAAATCCTACGATGATTTTCGATAAAATTGTAAACGACTAAAATGACATTATTGGATATTCAACAACAATTTAATGAAAACTTTAATATTGAACATATTAAAGCCCAAGCAGAAAATGCTTTACTTTCGTATTTGGGTAATCACAAATTTATCCAAGAATTTGGTAATGACTTAGAATTGAATAGTTTACGTACTGAATACTGTTACATACAAATTTTCATAAACACTGTCAGTGGCATTCCTTTTTTTCGAGTAAGATACAACATCTACTTAAAAGATGAAAGTTTGCCAAAATTTTGGTATGAAATGGAGTTTGACTCATTAGGAGATATACAAGATGATTACTTCGATTTAATTTAATAAAACTAGCACTATCGTCAACCTTATATTTGCGAAAAAGCCAGCTAAGGTGTAGTTTTACACTCTCGCATCAAGTCCGCCGAAAGGCAAAAGGTCTATAACCTTGAAGTCTATAAAGACCATAACTTCTTGGTTTCTACAGACAAGATTTTGGTGCATAATACGTGTTGGCTAAACTTAAATCACAAGATGAAACCATAGAACATTTGGAGAATGTCTTTTCATACCTTGATAAAACGAGGACTGATGATAGAGTTTTGAAATTAGTTAATGATAACGCAAGTAATGTTTTCCAAAGAGCCGGTGGAGTTAAAGAAATTGTGCAAAATGGAAAAGGAAATGCTACTTATGTTTTCCCAGATGGAGGGTTTCAAATATTTAGGGGTGGTAAACTTATAATTAATAAACAAAAAAAATGATGCTTGAAGAATTGAAATATGTATTACTAAATCTACATAATAAAAATTTAGTTTCAGGTTTTTCACAATTTACCATAAAAGATAGTGCTATCAGAATTATCTATTGTGATATTATAGTTGAGGGATACGATGATAAAGTTTTAGTCTATTATGATAATAATACAACAATAATGGGTGTATATAAAAGATTACAATACCTCAACAAGGAAAACACCTTAAGAATCTTTGAAAATGTTTCGATAGCAATGGAATATCTTCATTATCTTGTTAAGACGGCTGAGGATATACGTTTTGAACTATTTCATTATTTTTTATTTAGATTAGATGAAATAAAGTTTAAATATAATGAGTTAGATTTCGGTGTCTCACGAAATTTTAGTTTTGAAGAACTGATTGTCAACTGTACTTTATCATGTATTGAGCTAAACGGTAACAAGTTACAATATACGCTTCATATAATGTTCTTCAATGACAATACTTGTAAATTGAGCTTTATTCCTCAAGAACCTCTTTGGAATGAGGAGAAAGTATGCCCTGAAACACAAATAGATAGAATTTTACATTACATCAAAACTCTTAATGCCTATAATTATAAAGATATTCCTTTAAATGAAACATAGGGCTTAACAAAGATTGATATAATGCTATTGACAATGACCAAGAACAACTGCCGAAAGGCAAAAGGTCTATAACCTTGAAGTCTATAAAGACCATATAAAAAGATTTCAGTGGAAGAATCCGGTTATACCTTAGAACAACTCAGAGAGGCTATAAGATAATCAAAGGAAAAATATGAACATAATACGCATAATTGAGGAATATGAGAGCTTTGTTAAGTTGAGTTTTGATATTTTTAAAACTAAATTTAGTATAGACGAACCACCATTAGTTGCACACAGAAAAGGTATTATCCCTAAAACAGGAACACTTTTGTATGCGGAGTATAAACTAGATTATATATTTCATGGAATGGGGTGTTTCTGTGTCTATAACAATTCAATAGAAATTAATTTTGATTACAGATTAAAGTGGTTTGATTACAAGGGTTTCGAGGCTGGTAACCTTTTTCTTTTTATACAATCTGTTGAAAGATATAAAAATATTATAAACAAAGAACAATTGGTATTTATGCTTGACGATTTAGTTAAAGAAGGTTTGCTAAAAATAAATCCAGATGAAATAAAAATTGATGGCTATAATTTTTATTTGAGCTTATAAAGAAAAAAGCCATCAACAAAATCATATCTCACAAGTGGAACAAATTAAACACACAAGCCCAATGCAGCGCGCGACTGCGGTAGCGTTAAGTTTGGTGATAATTAAAATGACAATTAAAAATAAAAAGCATGAAAATTATTCAACTGTCATTATTCTTTTTAGTCTTCTTATGGAAGGTAGATGTATCTGCACAAGTAGCCGCACGAGAAAGTAATGTACCGGAAAGTAAGAGCACAATTTCTATCCATCCCATAGACATTATGGCAAATCCACAAACGTTGATGAAAGTGTGGATAGATGAT
>VYMG01000069.1_pt1 | contig 51225 bp, 41 predicted proteins | sample 5115261 | NCBI WGS metagenome assembly VYMG01 (sample SAMN12291781, study PRJNA351875) | freshwater metagenome | isolation source: freshwater lake | place: USA: Michigan, Wintergreen Lake | collected 2013-08-08
CAAGGCGCTGTTGGTCCTCAGGGTCCTGCGGGCATCAACGCTGCAGCGTACATCGTGAGCAACGACCCCAGCGAGCCTGGCACGCACACGAGCATTCAGGCGGCGATCAGCGCAGCGGTCCTGGCCGGTCAGGGTGGCAGCAACCCCACGACCATCATCGTGCGTCCTGGCACGTATAACGAGAACGTCACGCTCGCCGACGGCGTTCACCTTGCCGCGGCGGTCGGTCAGCGTTCCTTCGCGACCATCATCAACGGCAACGTGACGCTGCCCGGCGGTCTGGTGTCGATGCGTGGCATCCACGTGGTCGCTGCCAGCGGCAACGCGCTGACAGTCGCGGGCACCACGGTGCCCACGCAGCTCACGCTGGCTGATGCGAACATCGAAGCCAACGGCGGAGCCGGCGACGCGGCGGTCTTCATCGACACGTCGCGCAGCGGTTCGTCTGGTGTGATCTACGACAACGTGAACTTCCGCAAGGCTGCCGCCGCTCCGGGCGCTGCAGTCCGCGTGCTGGGCGGCACGCTGCAGGGTCGCGGCGGCACGTTCAACAACGGCGACGGCGCCAACACCGTCAACGCGGTGGAAGTCGGCAACGGCATCAGCGTGGCAGGCTCCTTCGGCGCCATCTGGGCGCGTGACACGGACGTGTTCGGCCCTGTGACCATCAACGGGGGCGGCGACTTCCAGTTGTCGCAGAGCCAGATCCGCTCGGGCGGCGTGCCTGCGGTGGTGGACAACAGCACACGTGGCGCTTTGCTGCGTGACGTGTTCATCCAGCCGGGCGTGGGCTTCACGGGCGATGTCGTCACGACGAATGGCAATGTCTTCTACGCCAACCTGACCTTCCAGACGGCCGCGCAGACCATGCCCGCTGCAGCCACGCTGCTGCCGGGCACGGGTCCGACCGGCCCCGCTGGTCCTCAGGGTCGGTGCTGCCGGTGCCGCTGGTGCCCAAGGCCTGCCCGGCCCGGCTGGCCCGGCTGGTCCCCAGGGTCCCATCGGTTTGACGGGCTCCGCTGGCGCTCAGGGTCCGCAGGGTCCTCAGGGCCCCGCTGGTCTGAATGCCGCTCGCTACATCGTCGATGCTGCTGGCTTCGGCACGCACACGACCATCTCGGCAGCCATCGCGCAGGCGAACACTGATCGCAGTGGCAACACCAACGTGCCGGTGAACATCGTCGTTCGCGCGGGCAGCTACAACGAAAACGTCACGTTGCTGGGCAACATTCACTTGACTGCCGCGCAGCCCGCTCGTTCGTTCAGCACGCAGATCAACGGCAACGTCACGCTCGCCTCGGGCGGCGTTGCCAGCATGCGTGGCATTCACATCGTCGCCAGCAGTGGCGATGCTCTGACCGTCACGGGCACGGCCAACCCCACGCAGCTCTACATCTACGACGCCAACGTCGAAGGCAACGGCTCGGCTCCCGGTGACAACGCTGTGGAAATCAGCACGGTCCTGGGCGGCTCGTCGGGCGTGATCTTTGACAACGTGAACTTCCGCAAGGCCTCGGCCAACCCGGGCACGGCAGCCAACGTCATAAGCGGCACGCTGCAAGGCACGGGCGGCACGTTCAACGGCGGCAACACGACCGCGACGGCGATCAGCGTCAGCGAAAGCGGCGGCGTGATCGGCCGGGCTTGGGTGAAGTCCAGCGACGTGTTCGGCCCGATCGTGCTGTCGCAGACCACGCTGGTTGGACCCAACCCAACGAGCGCACTGGACCTGGCCAACAGCCAAGTGCGCTCCGGGAACCTGCGAGCGATCCAAGACAACACGCCCAACATCGTGCAGGTGACAGACAGCTACCTGCAGTCCAGCGTCGCCGGTGACATCGTGAGCAGCGATGGCACCATGTTCTACGGCCAGCTCACCTTCCTGCCCGGCTCGCAGACCATGCCGGCGTCAGCCACGCAACTGCCCGGCACGGCTCCCGCCGCAAGCTGGGGCACACTGACGGGTATCCCAGCCGACATCGCGGACGGCGATCAGGACGTGGCTGCGGCGTGGGCCAACATCACCGGCAAGCCTTCTGGCCTTGATGATGGCGACGACGTTGGACCCAGCTATACGGCGGGAAGCGGCCTCACACTGGGCGGAAACGAGTTCAGCATCGGTGCGACCCAAGTGACTGACAGCATGATCGCGGGTATGTCTGCCAGCAAGCTTGCGGGGAGCGTGACCAACAGCCAGATCGCCAGCCTCGATTGGCTGAAGCTGACGAACGTGCCTGTGGACATTGCTGACGGCGACCAGGTGGGCGCAACGACCTTCGGTGAGTTGCTGGGCATTCCGGCGGGCCTGCTCGACGGTGACAACGACACCACCTACAGCAACGGTGCAGGCCTGACGCTGACGGGCACGACGTTCAGCATCGGTGCAAGCCAAGTGATTGACAGCATGATCGTGGGCATGTCCGCGAGTAAGCTGATCGGCAGCATTGGCGACGCACAGATCAGCGACCTGAATTTCAGCAAGCTGACGAGCGTGCCTGCCGGCCTGCTTGATGGTGACGACGACACCACCTACACCGCGGGTAACGGCCTGACGCTGAGCGGCACGACGTTCAGCATCGGCAGCAATCAAGTGACTGACAGCATGATCGCGGGCATGTCAACGAGCAAACTCGTGGGCACCGTGTCGAGCAGCCAGATCGCGGCGAACGCGATTGACAGCAGCAAGATCGCGGATGGCAGCGTGAGCACGGCGGACATCGCAAATGACGCGGTGGACAGCAGCAAGATCACGAACCTGACGCGGCGGGTCATGGTGCCTGCATCATCGTTCATTGGCTACAACGCGTTTGCTGCCAATGGCACCAACAACAACCAGTTGGTGGGTCAGGCTAACTTCAACGCAGGCAGCGTTCGCCAGCGTGCGGCAGCACCGGTGCTGGGCAACAACTCGGACAACGTGCTGACGGGTCAGTTTGTGGTGCCCATGGATTATGTTGCCGGGCAGGCAATGCCGCAGTTGACCATCTACTGGGGCACCGATGAAGGCGGCGATCGTCGCGTCAACGTGGACGTTCACTTTGATGTGATCACCAACATCACGGGTGCAACGTCGAACGTGCCGTTCCGCTACAACTTCCGTTCGGGCGCGTCGAACAACGTTGCGATGGAATCGATCTCGCCCGCGCAGGGTGCGATTGGTGCGCAGGTCATTCCGGAACCGGGCGACATCTTCTCGGGTAGTCCGACTTGGAACCCTGGTGACGTCATCATCTTCTCGATTGGTCGCAACAACGACAGCAGCGATCCCAACAACGGCAACTTCTACTTCTACGGCCTGATGTTCGACTACGCCGCGACGCGCTGATTGATCGCAAGCGTTTTCGTCGTGAAAGCAACCACGCCCCGTCGCATCAGCGGCGGGGCGTTTTCCATTTGTCGTGTCGGTGTTGCCTGCGAGTGTTCAGAAGCCCACGCCGCCGCGGCTGTAGATGGCCCATGCCCAGGTGGGGCGGACGGGGTCGTACATCGGGTGATCGGGGCTGTAGTACTCAGGGGTGCGATGGGCGAGGAACTTGAACTCCATGCCTGTGGCGTCGGTGCGGTAGATGTAGCCGAAGTCGCTGCGCGGGTAGCTGGGGTTGGGGTCGCGCGGCAAGAGCTTCATGTAGTTGGGGCTGAGGTTGGGGATGTAGGCATCCGGGCCTTCGTAGCCCTTGCCGGCGTAGGCGGGCGTGTCACCCGACCAGTTGGGGCTGATGGGGTAGACGCCATAGTCGCCGTTGTACAACTCCAGCGCCTTGCCGACATTTATCATGTCTGCCTGGCGAGCGCCATTACGGGCATCGACGCGCGCGCTGGTGGCCTGCGGCACGATGATGGCCGCGAGAATGCCCAGCACCACAACGACAACCAGCACTTCGACCAGGGTAAAGCCACGCGCTTTCATGATCATCCTCCACGGTCCTCCTGCCTCGCAGATATCGACCGCAAGCCGTTGCCGGTGCAACGAACATGTGGCAAAGGCCGCACAGGACGCCGAAAAGGCCGGATACCCGCTACCACCGGGAAGCAGGGGGTCTGAAAGAGGTGAGCACCGTGGAAACGATCAGGTATTTATGGACCTCCCGATGGTTCCATTAGAGGACTTGCATATCCTTTAGTGCGACATGGTCGCAGAAGGAGATCATTCATGAGCACCTCTCGTCCCATCGTTGTCGGAGTCGACTTCACGCCGTCTTCGCGAGTGGCTTTGGCGCAGGCTGTGCGGCTTGGCGGGCAGATGCGTGTGCCTGTCAAGGCGATTCACGTGATCGAGACGCTTGCAGCAGTGCATCTGTCGGACGAAATGTCGGCGTTTCAGGTGCAGGTGACGGCGTCGTTGATCGACGAAGCCAAGCAGACGTGGAAGAGTTTCCGTGAGTTTGCCGGCGCGCCGGACATGGCCATGCATATCGAGATCAACAGCCCGGTGGCGGCGATGGCCTACTACTGCAAACAGGAGCATGCGCAACTGATGGTGGTGGGCACGCGCGGCACGGGCACCGAGAAGGGCGCGGGCACCGTGGCCGCCAGTTGCGCCCGGCGCAGCCCCTGCGACGTGCTGCTGATCGAAGAGGCGTACGGCCCCAAGAAGTTTGAGACGGTGCTGGCGTGCGTGGACTTTTCCGAGACGAGCAAGCGCGCCGTGGAGCAGGCCCTGCGCGTGGCGGCGGTTGACGGCGCGAAGGTGCACGTGGCGTATGTCTTCAGCCCGCCATGGAACAAGGTCAAGCCCAAGGCTGGTTCGCCCGAATCAACGGAGGCATTCCGCACGGCGTACGCCGCGGCGCTGACTGAGCGTGTGCGGACCTTCTGCGAGGATGGTCTGAAGGCGGAGGCGTCATGGGCGAAGCCGACGTATCACGCGTTTGCAGCGGAGAAGCACGGCAAGGGCATCGCGGAATTTGCGAAGGTGATCGGAGCCGATCTGATCGTGCTGGGCACGCGCGGGGCGAGCAACATTCACGACATGCTGCTGGGTTCGACGGCGGAGCACGTCATCCGCGACGCGGGCCGCAACGTGTGGGCGGTGCGCCCCAAGGCGTGATGCAACGTCAGTGGATCAGGCGATGCGCACCATCGAGCGTGCGCTCGCCGCGTGCGAGGGCCTGACGCACGCCCTCGTAGACCACTGCGCACACGGCGGTGGCGAGATTCAGGCTGCGCTCGGCGGGCACCATGGGCATGACGAGCACGCGGTCGGCGTAACGCTCGAGCAGATCAGGCGGCAGGCCCTTGGTTTCCTTGCCAAAGACCAGATGATCGCCCGGCGCGAAGGCGACGTCAAAGTAACTGCGCGCGCCTTTGGTGTGAAAGAGCCACAGGCGGGGCGGCTGCGCGTGGGCGAGATAGGTGTTCCAGTCGGCGTGATGACGCACGCCCAGGCGAGGCCAGTAGTCAAGCCCCGCGCGGCGGCAGGCTTTCTCGCTGGTGTCAAAGCCCAGCGGCTCGATGAGATGCAGCGCACAGCCCGTGGCGACGCACGTGCGACCGATGTTGCCCGTGTTGTTGGGAATCTCCGGCTCGTGCAGCACGACGTGGAAGAGCGCGGGTGCAGGTGGAGAAAAAACGCCCGCGTTGGCGGGCGCTGAAGAGTCGGTATGGTCATGGGCGTCGTGCACGTGCGTCAGCAGCGGGGATTCACTCGCCGCTGTTGTTTTCCTTCTGTGCCTTGAGCCACTCGTCTTCGACCTGACGGCGGGCCTTGACGCCCGGGTCAGCGGCGACGATGCTGTCGAGCGCGGCGCGCCAGTGGATGTTGCGAAGTTGCGGGCCGAAGTTGGCGTAGCGCACCTTGCCGTCGGAACTGAGGATGATGATGCCGGGTACGACGCGCTCGCTGCCGCTCTGGGCGGTTGCGGTGGCGGTCTGGTGCAGGTTGGTTTCGAGGCTGTAGGCGATGTAGTGGTCGTAGCTACGCACGTCGAGGAATTTCTTGACGCGTTCCTTGGTGATCTCCGGATCCTTGTCGTCCTTGGTCAGGGTCACGCCGGTCACGCTATCGAACATCGTGACCAGACCGACGAAGACGACATCGCGTGCGTACTGGCGCTGGAGCGTGTCGACCGTGTCGGCCAGTTCGCGGTAGCTGAAATCAAGAGCGGGGTGCCAGTTGTACGCGAAGACGATCTTGCCATCGAGGCTGGGCCTGCGGGGGAACCAGTCGCTCTCGGGCAGAGTGACCTCGGAGAACTGCACGGTGGCCTTGGGGTCTTCGCGCGATGCCTGCTCGTCACGCGGCTTGGCCGGCCACTTGGCCTTGTTGTACTCGGCCTCGCTGGGCTTGGCGAAGGGCAGCACGGGAATCTGCACAAGGTCGGCCCGGGCGTTGGCGGCGGCGGCCCGCTGGGCGGCCCGACGCGCGTCTTCGTTGGCTTGCTTGATGCGATCATTCACGCCGGCGGCAGCCTCAGGCTTCTCCGCCAGCAGCATCGTCACGGCGCCTTCGACCGCTTCGGACGTGATGTCGGCGAAGCGCAGTTGGCCCGCGCGGTCAATCAGGTAGAAATCGGGATCCTGATCCACGTCCAGCGTCTTGCGGAACTCGCCAGAGGCGTCGTGCGCCACGAGCAGTGCGGCGGCGTCGGCTGAGGACTTGGGTTTGGTGGCGCTGGCCCATTCCTTCGCGTCGTGCACCATCACCACAATCAGGCCGTCCTTGGCGTGGCGGTCGGCCAGACGCGTGGCGGTGGCCACAGCCCGGCGGGCGGTGGGCAAGTAGTCCGTCCACGTGACCACCAGCACCACTTTGCCTTCGGCGGTGGTGGAGGTGAGGGCCGGGCCGTTGGTCCAGTCGCTGAGTTTGGTCCAGGCGTCCGCCGGGAAGGGCTTGCGCTCACGCTGGTTGAGAGCGGTGCGGCGCGGGCCTTCGCCTTCGCGTGTGATCTGCGGGGCCTCGAGGGTGTCGGCCGCGAGAGCAGGCGCGCCGGTGGCGAGCAGGAGACTGGCGGCAAGCAGACGAATGTGCGTGTTCATAGGCGAATATTCCCCGAAGGACGGTCCGCGGTGCTGGAGAACCCAGCGTCGAAAGGTATGACGCTTGTCGAGCCAAATGGTTCAGTGTGCCGGAGGCCTGCACAGGTGGCTCATGGCAACCGCCCCGGCGACCATCACATTGAGGGAATCCATATCCGGACGCATGGGGATGCGTACCCGCAGCGTGGCGTGGCTCATGGCTTGCTCGGTCAGGCCGGGGCCTTCCGCCCCCAGCAGCAGGGCTGGTTTGGCGGGCGGTCGGATGAGTTGGATATCCGTCGCCCCGGCAGGCGTGAGAGCGGCGATGCTGAAGCCCGCCTCGCGGATGTGATCAAGGGAGGCCAGCCAGTCGGCGTCGGCAATCTTGGTGAAGGGCACATGGAGCACGTGTCCGATGCTCACACGGATGGCTTTGCGGTAGAGCGGATCGCAGCAGCCCGGGCCCAGGATGATGGCGGGACGATCGCCGCCCAGCGCAGCAACGTTGCGGAAGATGCCGCCCACGTTGTCGTGGTTGTTGACGCCTTCGAGAATGGTCAGGCTGGTGGCAGTCGCAAGGATTTCCGCAAGCGATGGTTCGGCCAAGCGATGGCCCGCCGCGAGCACGCCCCGGTGGAAGGGAAAGCCCACGATGGCGTGCATGAGATCGCGCGAGACGGTGAAGACGGGGAACGCCGGCGAAGCAGGCAGGGCCGGCGAGAGGGATTCGAGGGCTTCGGGCGTGCAGAGGATGGAGTGGACCGGATAGCGAGAAGTGAGGAGCGAACGCACTACCAGTTCGCTCTCAGCGATGAAGAGGGCATGTTCACCCAGAAACTCTCGCGAGCGCAACTGTGCGTCCTTGAGATTCGCGTAAATCGCGGCGCGCGGATCATCGGCGAGATTGGCGAGGGCGATGGGCATGGGAAAGGCATGTGCGCCGCGGAGACGCGGAAAAGGACGGACGAAGCGAGTGACGGAAGAAGATAGTGGGTGAAGAGTGCGTATGTGATCCGGCTGCGGCCGATACTGTCGACATCGTCTCGTCTGTCTCTCTTCATGCCCTCCGCAGTCTCTGCTCATTCGTGTTGAGCCTGTCTTGGTGACTTATGGCAACTCCCGCACATCTTGAAATCTGGCAGGCTGTGGTACTGGGGCTTGTGGAGGGCATCACCGAGTACCTGCCGGTATCGAGCACGGGCCACCTCATCATCGCCAGCGGCCTGATGGGCCTGGACACGCCGCCCGAGCGCAAGATGGCGGTCGATGCCTTCAACGTCATCGTCCAGGGCGGCGCGATCCTCGCGGTTGTCGGCCTCTACTGGCCCACCGTGCTGCGGATCCTGCGCGGGTTTCTGGGCGCGGACAACGCCGGCTTTGCGCTGGGCGTGAATCTGATCATCGCGTTCCTCCCGGCAGCAGTGGTGGGGTTCCTGCTCGACGACTGGATCGAAGCCAAGCTCTTTCACGCGGGTCCGGTCATCTTCGCGCTCTTTGCCGGCGGGCTTTTCATGCTCTTCCTTGAGCAATGGCGCAAAGGGCGATTCAGCATGCCCGTGCATCGCTCGCGGCTGACTGACAGCGTCTTTGACATGACTCCCCTGCAGGCCCTCACCGTTGGGCTGTTTCAGATCGTCGCGATGTGGCCGGGCACCAGCCGCAGCATGATGACCATCACAGGCGGCGTGATCGCGGGCCTGAAGCCCAAGCCCGCTGCGGAGTTCAGCTTTCTGCTGGGCGCGATGACGCTGACTGCCGCCAGCGCGTACAAGCTGTTCAAGAACCTGTGGCACAGCCATCAGACAGGCGAGCCCAACATGTTCGAGGTGCTGGGCGTGCTGCCGGTCATCGTCGGCATGCTTGTCGCCGCCGTCAGCGCCTTTCTCGCTGTCAAGTGGCTGGTGGGCTTTCTGACCAAGCATGGTCTGAGCATCTTCGGCTGGTACCGCATCGTGCTGGCCATCGTTCTGCTGGGCCTGATGTGGGGCGGGGTCGTCACGTTCGCGTGACATCAAGCGATGACGTAAAGCGACAAAATTGAAAGCGATAGAGCGAAAATGGGGGCGAGCAGGGGCCTTGGATGTATCGCTTTCTCGCTTTGCCCTTTTCGCTTTCCCTGCCCCCGCCTATACTCCCCACCCACGCGGTCGTGGCGAAATTGGCAGACGCGCTAGATTCAGGTTCTAGTGGGGTCACACCCTTGGAGGTTCAAGTCCTCTCGACCGCACTTTGTACCGCCGAGCATTCGCTCGGCGGTTCTGCTTTTGAAAGAGAGTGCGTGAAACAGGCCGTGGAGCCTCGCCCGCTCGCACTCAAGCCTTCGCCGCCGCCTGCAGCACCGCCGACTTGACCAGCGTCTCCTGCCACTCCGCCAGCGGATCACTATCAGCGACCAGCCCGGCTCCCACGCTGTAGGTCAGTTCGTCCCCGCGCACCGCCGCTGTGCGAATCGCGATGTTGAACGCCGCATGACCGCTATCGCTGATGTAGCCGATTGCTCCGCAGTAAGGCCCGCGCGGCACCGGCTCGAGTTCGTCGATGATCTGCATGGCGCGAATCTTGGGGGCACCCGTCACGCTGCCGCCCGGGAAGATCGCCCGCAGCAAATCCAGCCATGTCAGCCCTTCGGGCAAGCGGGCGGACACCGTTGCCGTCGCTTGCAGCACGCCCGCGGCCGCGGAGCCGTGTGACTCGATTGTGCGCTGCGTCTCCACCCGCACGCTGCCCAGTTCGCTGACGCGTCCCAGGTCATTGCGCATCAGGTCCACGATCATCGTCAATTCCGCCTGATCCTTCACGCTGTCACGTAGATCGTGAGCAAACGCCTGCGTTGCATCGGCATCGGCCCGGCGTGTGCCCTTCATGGGACGCGTGGTCACTCGGCGTGTGACGGGGTCGTAGTCAATGAACAGTTCCGGGCTGGCGCTTGCCAGCGCGCAGGGCACGTCACCATCATCAAACTCCAGATACGCGCCCATCCACGGCTGGGCCGCGTGCATCAACTTCGCAAACAGCGTGCGCGGCGAGCCCGTCAACGACGCCCGCATGCGGTGCGCCAGATTCACCTGATACACGTCACCCGCCCGGATGTATTCCAGCACCCGTCGCACACGTTCCATGTAGCCAGTTTGACCCATCTCACTTTCGAGCACGCCCAGTGCGCACGTTTGCCGCGACGGTTGTGGCAGCGGCGTGGGCGGCTCGCCCACCGCCCACCAGACGCTGCGAGCATGATCAAAGATGTACGCGTGCTCGATGCGCTGTGACACCAGCAAGGGCCACATCGGCTTCCACATCATGTCGCCATGCCGAGCCGCAGGCTCGAAGATCGAGCCAAGTTCATAGCTGAATGTGTACAGCCAGCCGGCGGAAAAGGGCGGCGTATCGGGGCTTTGGGGCTCCGCGCTGGCCAGCGGCTGCGACAGGCTGGGGTGCGTGGGCAACAGCCTCAGCATGTCAGCGGGCCTGGACACGCGCGGCACATGCGCCATGCTCACCGTCCCCAGCAGCGTCCAGCGCGAGCGGGCAGGGTCGCCCGCCGACCACAAAGCCGCCAATTGCTGGTCTTCTGGCCAACGGGCCAACAGATCAGCCGGGGAGACTGCTGGCGCAAGGTCGGGGGGGAGTTGGCGTAAAGCTCGTGATTGCAATTGCTTGGATGATGAGCGGAAAGGGGCTGTTCGTGTGCGTGCAACAGGAAGACATGCGTTTGCTCGCGGCGCACGCGAAGATTTCGGCTCGCTTCGCACCTAAACTCTGCCCCCGCGATTTCGCGACGTTTTCTCGGAAAGGACAGCGTTCGCGAGCGGCGCAGCCTGACGGAAAAATCGGCAGGTGAACGCTCCGACGCGGGAAGGTACGCACAGCACAGCGGCAGGCAAGGCGCGGGATTTCCGCCGCGTCCAAAGCCTGCCACGTTCACAAAGGTTCCGCGATGCCCAAGACTCTGAAGGCCAAAGGTAAGTCCGCCGACGCTCCCAAGAGCAAACTCAACGGCAAGATCGACATCCCGCCCGGTGGGCCCTCGATGCGCAACAAGCCCGGCAAGATGGTCTTCTACTTCGGCAAGATCCGCACCGAAGGCACCGCCGACATGAAGGTTCTCCTGGGCGGCAAGGGCGCCAACCTCGCCGACATGACCAGCATCGGTCTGCCCGTGCCCCCCGGTCTCACCATCACCACCGACACCTGCGCCGCCTACTACCGCAACGGCCAGCGCCTGCCCCACGGCCTCATGAATGAGGTCCAGCGCAACATCAACAACCTCGAGAAGGAAACCGGCAAGAAGTTCGGTGACAACCACAATCCGCTGCTCGTCAGCGTGCGCTCGGGCGCTGCTGTCAGCATGCCCGGCATGATGGACACCATCCTCAACCTCGGTCTCACCGACCTCGCGGTTGTGGGCCTCGCCAACAGCACCAAGAACGCCCGCTTCGCTTACGACGCCTACCGCCGCCTCATCAACATGTTCGGCGACGTCGTCATGGGTGTCGATCACCACCACTTCGAAGACGCGTTCAACAAGATCAAGCAGAAGTACAACGTGACGGCTGACACCGACGTGCCCGAGCAAGGCATGATCGAACTGTGCGAAGCCTACAAGACCGTGTACCAGAAGTACGTGGGCGAAGTCTTCCCGCAGAACCCCTTCAAGCAGCTCGAACTCGCCATCGAAGCGGTCTTCAAGAGCTGGAACGGCGAACGCGCCATCAGCTACCGCCGCATCCAGGGCATCCAGGGCCTCAACGGCACCGCCGTCAACGTCCAGACGATGGTCTACGGCAACATGGGCCAGGACAGCGGCACGGGCGTGGCCTTCACGCGCAACCCCGCCACGGGCGAGAACACCTTCTACGGCGAATACCTGATCGACGCCCAGGGTGAAGACGTCGTCGCCGGCATCCGCACGCCGCTGCCTGTCGACCAGATGCCCAAGTGGAACAAGGACGTCTACAAGCAGCTCCTCGAGATCAAGACCAAGCTCGAGAAGCACTACAAGGACATGCAGGACATCGAGTTCACCATCGAGCGCGGCAAGCTCTACATGCTCCAGACCCGCACCGGCAAGCGCAACGGCACCGCTGCCGTGCGCGTCGCGTGTGACATGGTCCGTGAGAAGCTGATCGACGAGAAGACCGCCATCCTGCGCATTCCCGCCAGCGACCTCACGCAGCTCCTGCTCCCCAGCTTCGACGCCGCCAAGAAGAAGAACGTCGAAGTCCTCACACGCGGCATTCCCGCCAGCCCCGGCGCTGCTGTGGGCAAGCTCGCCTTCACCGCTCACGAAGCCGTTGAGCGTGCAGGCAAGGGCGAGAAGGTCATTCTCGTTCGCAAGGAAACCAGCCCCGAAGACGTTGAAGGCATGCACAGCGCGGCTGGCATCCTCACCAGCACGGGCGGCCGCACCAGCCACGCGGCGGTCGTCGCCTGCGGCTGGGGCAAGTGCTGCGTCGTGGGCGCTGGCGAACTTGAGATCGACACCGCCAAGGGCATCCTCGTCGTCAAGGGCAAGAAGTTCACGCGCGAGGACGTCATCAGCATCGACGGCACCAGCGGCGAAGTCATGGCTGGCAGCGTTCCCACCATGGAACCCAAGCTTGGCGGCGACTTCCTGCAGGTCATGAAGTGGGCCGACAAGTACCGCACCATCGGCGTGCGTACCAACGCCGATACGCCCGAAGACGCCCAGCGCGCTCGTGACTTCGGCGCCGAAGGCATTGGCCTCTGCCGCACCGAGCACATGTTCTTCGAAGGCGACCGCATCAAGGCGATGCGTCAGATGATTCTGAGCGAAACACGCGAAGACCGCATCAAGGCCCTCGAAAAGCTGCTCCCCTACCAGCGCGATGACTTCATCGGCCTCTTCAAGGCCATGAAGGGCCTGCCCGTCACCATCCGCCTGATCGACCCGCCGCTCCACGAGTTCGTCCCGCACGAAGACAAGCAGCAGAGCGAACTCGCTCACCTCATGGGCATCCCCGTCGCGAAGGTCAAGCAGCGCGTCGCCGCTCTGCACGAGGCCAACCCGATGCTGGGCCACCGCGGCTGTCGTCTCTGCGTCACGTATCCCGAAATCCTCGACATGCAGGTGCGTGCCATCGTCGAAGCCACGATCGACTGCCTGCGCAGCAACATCAAGGCCCTGCCTGAGATCATGATCCCGCTGGTGGGCACCATCAAGGAACTCACCTACTTGCGCGATCAAGTCGAGAAGACCATCGCCGCCGTCAAGGATGCGGAAGACTACAAGCCGCGCCTCGATATCAAGATCGGCACCATGATCGAAATCCCCCGCGCGGCCATCACCGCCGACGAGATCGCGACCAAGGCCGACTTCTTCTCCTTCGGCACCAACGACCTCACGCAGATGACCTTCGGTTATTCGCGTGACGACGTGGGCACCTTCCTGCCCGACTACCTGGGCAAGGAAATCCTCCCCGCCGACCCCTTCCAGACCCTCGACACGGGCGGCGTGGGCCAGCTCATCGACATCGGCGTGACCAAGGGCCGCAAGACCCGTCCTGACCTCAAGGTCGGCATCTGCGGCGAACACGGCGGCGACCCCAAGAGCGTCCACTTCTGCCACAAGGTCGGCATGGACTACGTCAGCTGCTCGCCCTTCCGCGTGCCGATCGCTCGCCTCGCGGCGGCCCAGGCGGCGCTGATGGGTGAGAACAAGAAGAAGTAATTGCTTGGTGGGCCGCCCCTCCGGGGCGGCAGTATGCCAGCGAAAGACAGCTTCAAACCAACGAAGTTTCCCCCCAAGCCCCGCGATCACTCGCGGGGCTTTTTCACGTTGCATAATCGCTTATGCGACAAAGTACGTGAATACGTGTCTCATTCCTCGCACGAGCACGCATATTCACCTGTGCCCACGTGGCACGCGGGAGACTCGCCATGTTGATCCGTACAGCCTCTATCGCTGTGGTTGCTTCGTTCGCCTCGTGCTCGCTCGCGCAGACGTTCTTTGGTCCCACGCCGTACCTGTGTGCGAGCGACAGTCCATGGAACACCGCCGCGCCGGGCTTCACGCTCGAGACGTTTGAGGACGGCGCACTGGTCGCTGGCGTGACGACCAACGCAACCGTGATCAATCCCGGCAGCATCACCGACAGCGTCGATTGCGACAATGGTCCCATCGATGGCTCGGGAACCAGTGGACGCTCGGCGTTTGGTGGCGGCGGCCTCGGCGTGACCTTCACGTTCTCACCGCCTTATCCGCAGCGCGTTGGATTGGTGTGGACGGACGGCAACGACACGATTCGCTTTGAAGCGTTCGCACCCGACGGCACGCGGCTGGGCGAGCGCTCGGGAGATCATGACAACACCTCGTACAGTGGCCAAACCGACGAAGACCGTTTCTACGGAGTCGAGTTCGCGGGCGGTATCCAACGCGTCCGTATGTGGCAGACCGGCGCCGGCGCGGGCGCCGGCATCGAGGTCGATCATCTGCAGTTCGGCCCCATCGCACCCGGTTGCGATTCGATCGACTTCAACAACAACACCGTCTTCCCCGAAGACCAGGATGTCATCGACTTCTTCACCGTGCTCGCTGGCGGTCCTTGCAGCGCGGGCAACACCTGCAGTGATATCGACTTCAACAACAACGCCGTCTTCCCCGAAGATCAAGACATCATCGACTTCTTCAACGTCCTCGCTGGTGCAGAGTGCTGATCGCTCCTCGTCCGGCCGAGGAGGTACAAGGCGGCATGCTCCCTCACACGCATCAATCAAAGAAGCCCCGCGATCACTCGCGGGGCTTCTTCATGTTCCTGAGTTGTGCAGCCATCACACCTCGATGCCCTGCCCCATTTCCACCGTCTGCTGACTCGTGAGCCCGAAGTCCACGCCTACGCAGCGAGCCGCCGTCACGCCGCTCATGAGCACCATGGGCACGCCGGGGCCCGGGTTCGCGCTGCCGCCCGCGAGGTACATGTTCTTGAACACACGGCTGCGGTTCTTGGGCTTGAAGCCGCCCTTGAGTTTGCCGTGGCTCGCAAGGCCGTAGATCGCGCCGCCTTCGGCGTTGTACATGCGATCAATGCTCTGCGGCGTCAGCGTCTTCTCGACCACGATGTGCTGCTCGATGTCCGGGCAGCCCATGCGCTTCATCTTGTCCATCACCACCGGGCGATACTGCTCAAGCAGCCCGCCGGGCCCTTCCCACTGCTGGCCGGGCCGCATGTAAGGCGTGTGAATCAGAATGTACAGCGACTCGCACCCCTTGGGCGCCTGCGTGGGATCGGTCTTGCTGGGCACCGCGAGATAGATCGTGGGATCACGCGCGGGGATGCCCTTTGTGTAGATGTCGTTGAACTCATCATGACTGTTCTTGCTGAACAGGAAGTCATGGTGCTTGAAGTGGTCGTACTGACGATCAAGCCCCAGATAGAAGACCACGCCGCTGCACGCGGGCGTGTAGTCCGCCGCGATGGCCTTCTGCTCGCGATGGGCGCGAGGCGTTGCAAGCAAGTCGCGATACGTGCGCTGCACATCGCAGTTGCTCACCACTGCGTCGGCGGTCAGGCTGCGTCCGTCATCGAGGATCACACCCGTCACCACATCGCCCGCCGTCTCGAGCTTCTTGACGCCCACACCCGTGATGATGTTGATGTTGTTCTCGCGTGCGATGCGCTCCAGCGTGCGAGCCACGCAGCGTGTGCCGCCGTACTGGCCATCGGGGCTCATGGCGTACCAGCAGCCGTGATCCACCTGCGCCGCCGCGATGAGCGACAGAATCGCCGGCGCGAGGAAAGGCGACGAACCGACATATTGCAGGAAGTGCTCGCACATCTGCCGCACGTGCGGCTGCGTCACGTACTTCTCAATCGTGCCCGACACGGTGGAGTACATCCGCATAGCCATCACGTCGCCCAGCAGCCCCGGCTCGCTGGGCGGCTTCTTCATCATGTCGGCCACGCCGCCAAGGTCGCGGTAGTAAAAAACCTTTTCCGACAGCCGCATCATCCGCCGGCTGTAATCCACAAACGCCTTGTACCCGCTCGCCGCGTCGGTGCCCGGGAACTTGGCTTCCAGTTCCTTCTGCATGTCAGCGACCTTGAGCCGCAGATCGATGACCTTGCCATCCTCATACATGCAGCGCCACTGCGGATCAAGGTTGATCAGGTTGATGTAGTCCTCGACCTTGCGCCCACTGCGCCGCACGATCCCGCGAAGCACCTGCGGCAGCGTGATGATCGTCGGCCCCATGTCAAACGTGAAGCGGCCCTTGGCCGTGTCTTCCGTCAGCACGTTCATCTTCCCGCCCAGGTGCTGATTGCGCTCAATGAGCGTGACCTGTGCGCCCAGCGTCGAGAGTTCGACCGCACTCGCCAGACCTGCCAACCCGCCGCCAATCACGATGACCTTGGAACCTGCCATGCGTACTCCGATGATCCGCCCCGAACTGGAAAGCCAAGAGTAACAACTACCGGACCTGCCTATGCAAGTATTCGCCGGGTCTGAGAAATCGGTGTCACGCGAGTTGGCACGACCTGTGGATTTGCACGCCCCAGAAATCCGCCCTCCGTGCGGCACAAGCCCCCGAACCGGCTTGCGATCCCTGCAATTCAGCGCAGCCCCGTGCAAGTCACCTTGTCGATTTTTCTCGCTGCGATGCCAAATTGCTCCCCTACGCCGCGTGCAGTGGGCATCGCAGGCAGCCTTTCACCATGCGGCACACCCGCGCCGCAAGGACAGGCGTTGCCACAAAGATCACGGCTGCAGCCCATTCGTCACCTCGTCGTGCCGATGCCACTTCCGCCGGCGGTCGCTGGAACGACAGCAGGCACATGGGAGTGCGCGGAACATGCAACATCTTCACCTGGGCGATCTTCTTGTCAAGCACAATGTGCTCACCAGTCAGCAGCGAGATCTCGTGCTCGAGGCGCAGAAGACTCGTGGCGGTCCTTTCGGCGTCATCGCGGAAGAGATGTTCGGCGTCTCGCCCAACGCCGTCGAACGCGCCTGGTCCGAGCAGTTCGCATCCTTCGCGCCGACCATCGATCCGCGCGCCTACCCCATCCAGTCGCGTGCGCTGGAAGTGCTCAACCGCCGTCAGGCCTGGCAGTTCAAACTGCTGCCGCTTGAACTTCGCACCGACCGCTTCGGCAACCCCATGATGCTCGCCTGCACCACGCAGGAGCATCTGGTCCGCGCCCTGCGCTTCACGGGCTGGAAAGTGGGGCACCAGGTGCAGTTCGTCTTGGCCCAGCCTCAGCATCTGGGTGAAGCCATGTGCGCGCATTACCCCATGGCCGGCATGACGCCCGCAAGCATCAGTGAGGCGATGGTGGCTTGACGCACGCGCCAAAAACACACGCCCCGAGCGCGAGGCTCGGGGCGTGCAAAGGAGCGAGTTTGCGAATTCGTCCTTGAACGAGACCAGTTGAAGATCAACTGGCTTAGCGACGACGACGCGCCGCGAGCAGACCGCCCAGGCCGGCGATCGCGAGAGCGCCGGGGGTCGGAACCGCGTTACCTTCGATGATCAGGTACATCGAGTTGCCAGCGGGAAGGCCGAAGCCGTTGAAGGCGCCCAGCCCGGGGCCGCTGAAGCCGACCTGCTGGGGGTCATAGACCCACAGGAGCGGATCGGACTGGCCAACCGTCTGGCCGCTATCGGGGGTGATGACCCAGCCGGTGGGGCTGGTGCCGCCAGCGGCATCCGGCGTGTTGTTGCCAAACTGCAGGCCAAGACCGAAGCCACCGACGTTCGTGTTCGTGTAGAGGCCGTAGACCAGGCCGGTGGTGAACAGGGGGGTCACACCGTCACCGATGCTGTAGATTTCGGTACCGAAACCAGCCGCCGAGCGAGCGGGGAGGTTGATGGTGCCAGCGCTGTTGAGCGCGCCACCCGGCTGGACCGGAGCGCCGAGCAGATCGACGAGGTTCGTCGCGGCCGCGTTGTACTGGCTCCAGAACAGGTTGATCGAGTTCGCGGGGGCCGTGCCCGAGCGGCGAACAGCAATCGTGATCTTCGTGACTTCAAGGGCCGGTGCGCCGTTGATCAGAGACTGCGAAAGACCCACGTCTTCCCAGTGGACCTGACCGACCGTGCTGGCGGGCACGCCGTCATCGGGGCTGCCGGCGAAGTTGCCGAAGTTGACGCGGCTGGCGGGACCGATCGGGCCCGTGCGGCTGTACACCACAGCGGCGTTGGCCGAACCGGCGACGATGGCGATCAACGCCACATTCAAAAGAGCCTTCTGCATTGCTAACTCTCCTCTGCGCCACGCCTTTCGGCGAGGCAATACACAAACGAACGATCACCACGCACGCGCTTCACGTGTTAGCGCGGGCATAGCGATGACTTCGCGAGCACATACGCGCGAAGCGCCGGCGCAAGCCGGCTTTCCAGTTGTCAGGGGGCGTCTCTCTCTCGACTCCTCTGACCATCTGTAAGATCCGCGGAATCGTTCGCAGTGTCAAGGGGTTACGTTGCCTTCGTCCGCCGAATTTGCCGATTTTTCCGCAAGTCGCCGCCGATAAGCGGGGGGGCAAGGCCTCAGTCCCCGTGTCGCTGGCGCAGCCGGGGGCTGAGCCGCGCGATCAGGTGGGCCCGCTCCACCTCGTCCACCCAATCCTGCAGCGTCGCCGCCAGTTCGTCGCTCGCAACGCTGGCCCCGGGCAGCATGCACGCCGCCCCCAGGGCTTTCTGGGCCTGCGCCCGCAGTCGGGCCAGCGATTTGTCGCCGTACAGGCCCAGAAATTCAAAGTCTTCGTTCAGGAACAGGACGGTGGGCACGCGATTGCCCCCGCAGATCTTCACGGCGTCCGACAGAGCCTTCTGCTCGTCACGGTCCACCAGTCGCAGTTGCAGCACCTGCGGGTTGGCCGACGCGATAGCGTCGAGCATGGGCACCTGCTGCACGCAGTCACCGCACCAGGTGCCTGAAATCACCAGAATGTTCACGCGCCGCGTCATGCCGGCGATCAAATCCCGCTGCCCGCCCGTGATCGCGATCTTCGCGCGAAACGACTGCCACGACTGCTGCTGGTCGGGCGATCCGGTGGCGACGTACTTGTCGTAGGGCAGACCGTCCTCAAAGGCCGAACGCAACGTGGCTTGGTTGATCATGGGCCATCAGATGCCCGCCCGCGCAGGCTGTTACGCCGGTGTAGATTCCCAAGGCAAGATTGGTTGCCAAGAAACCCCGGTGCGCCGACGGTCAGCGGTCACCCTCGTCATCGGCACGGATGCCGGTCGTGCGGTCATACCACGCCCAGGCGTACTGGACAGTGGTGGAGTTGGCGTCGTTCACGTTGGTGGGCAGTGCCGCCAGCAATCGCCGGCCCGGATCCGCGAACCACAGAACGCTCAAGTCGGCGCGGAAGAAGTTGGCGCCCACCTGGTGGTTGAAGTCCGCCCGCACGCGCATGCCGTCCGCGATCAGACTGGTCTGCTGCGGATCGATCTCCGCCAGTTGCCCGGTGAACGCAATCGGCTGACCGGTTCGACGGTCGATACCCGCCGGGCCTTCGCCGCGGTAGTGGTAGTTGCCGATCACTTCGTCAACGTCGTTGTTCCAGCGATCAGCCACGCTGCCAAAGCGGTTCTCGCCGCGGTGGCTGGGGCAGTAGAACACGCCCGGCATGGTGGTGTACTGGTTGCTGTACAGCATGCCCAGACCATCCCACGTCGCGTCTGTGTTCAGCCAGTTGCGCTGTTCATCACCCAGTCGAAGCGTGATCATCTGCTGTGGCTGCTTCACGTCGCCGGACCGCAGAAACGCACTGATGGGAATGTGACCGCGCGAATCGTCGGCGTACGAAAGCACGCCGATGCCGATCTGTCGGATGTTGCTCTGGCAAACCACTTTGCGGGCGCTCTCACTCGCCTTGTGCAGCGAGGGCAGCAGCAGCGAGATGAGCAAGGCGATCACGCCGATGCTCACGATCACGTCCACAAGCGTGAAGCCTGCACGCTGCGAACGAAGGGGAATGTCACCACGAGGTTGCATCGCTGCGATTCCTGTTCTGCGATACGTCTGCTGGGTGCCTGCAAAAACCCACCAGTGCCCTCCCCAGACTGGGCACAGTCTATCAGATTTTGGATATCACACAAGCAAGATTTCAACAAATGCAAAGCCCTTACACAATACGTACTTAGCCGCAATCCACCGATTCGCCCATTTCCGCTCGATCCGACCGTATTTTCAATGCCACAAGCAACCTGCGGGTCCGAGGCCGCGTAAAGGCTCTTGAACTTCTTGCGTCTCGTTTCGGTTTCGGTTCGGCATATCCCCAGTCGTGGAAGGATGTGCAGAACTGGTCGCTGAAGAGAAAAAGGATGCCCATTCATGGGGGCAGGCCGGAATCAACCTGAACCGATGCGGGCCGACATGGCGCTCATGCAGCGCGTGGCGGCGAACGACGAGGCTGCAATCGCAGAGCTCTACGACCGTTTTGGTTCTCTGGTGTACCGGATGGCGGTGCAGACGCTTCCCTCCAAGACGGAAGCCGAAGACGCGGTGCAGGAGGTTTTCATCCGTCTGTGGAGGACGGCCGGTCGGTTCGATCAGGACAAAGCGGCGCTGGTCACATGGGTCATGCTCATCAGCCGGCGTCACTTGGTGGACAAACTGCGGCGCAATCGCGCACGGCTGAAGGCCACCAGTCTCGACCATCCGCTTTCCACAGCCGCGCCCGAAGCCGCACAATCGAATTCGCGCATGGATCAGGACGATCGGATGGTTGGTTTGATGAAACGGATTGATGCGTTGCCCGAACTTCAGAAGACCGTCGTCAAACGGGCTTATCTGGGCGGACAGACGCTGCGACAGATCGGGGAGGAACTGAACACGCCTCTTGGCACCATCAAGAGCGCGCTCAGCAGGGCGCTGGTCCGACTTCGTGAGAGGACCGGTGAGGAGATTACGGTATGACTTTGCGTGAATTGCTCGAAAATGCGAACCTCGCCGCACTGGGCCTGCTTGATGCAGAGGACCATCAGGCGTTTGACAAGGCTCTGGCCTCCGCGCCCGAGTCCATCCGCCGCCAGGTGATCGCCGAGCAGGCGCGTTGGAGCGGTGGTGGCGAACTGCTGCCCCAAGTGCAGCCCGACGCCGGCCTGCGTGATCGCGTGCTCGATGCGGTGAATGGCGCGATCGTGGACGCGGAGATCGCCCACGCCGATGCTCACATGGAACTGGTTGACACCAGCCACCGTCGCAGCGGATCGATCTGGCGCGCGACTTCGCTGGGTCTGCTGACCGCTTGTGTGGTGCTGACCGGCTCGTTCCTGTATGTCGTGCAGAGCAACCGCGCTGTCGCGACGGGCAACAGCAACAACCAGGCGCTGGGTGAGTATGTCACCGGCTTCGGCTCTGAATTCGCTGATGCCATCTTTGATCCCGCGACCCGCCGCATTCACTTCACGGTCAACGAAGCCGGTTTCGAAGGCGAAGTGGCGATTGTGACGCACCCGGACTGGGAAAAGGGCCGCGCCTTCGCCGCCAAGCTTCCCGCGCGTGACAATGAAAACTATCGCCTCGTCGAACTCGACGCCAACAACCAGGTGGTGCGCGAACTCGCCACCTTCGACGGCGGCGTGCAGACGCAGGCTCGTGAAGTCGCGCAGGTCAGCAGCGGCGCCCGCGTCGCGCTGGTCGTCGCCACCATCAACGCACCTGCCAACGCTCAGCGCGTGCTGCTGATCGGCACGGCCTGAAACGCGTTCCAATCGACGAGAGGAGAGAAGCCCTTGCAGACGCGAGGGCTTTTTTCATGCATGGACGGCGCGAACGAACCAAGGAAATGAAAACGGGGGCCGCCTGCGCAGCCCCCTTGAGGTTCGTTCGCTCGCTGATCACGCCGCTTTGCGCTGCTGTTCCTTGGGCACTTCGGTGTCCTTGATGAAGTCTGGCGTACCCCACTTGGCGTCGTCGAGCAACTGTGCCACCTGCGTGTCGTGCTCGAACTTGGTCTTCTCGCCGGCGAGTTTCTTCCAGAGGAGGACCGCGGTGCCGAAGCACACGACCAGTCCGGCTCCCAGCATGGCCAGGGCCCAGTAGAGGCGCGTGTTGTCGAGCGGTTCGTTGCCGGTCTTGGAGGCCTGCGCGATCTTGGTCACGCTTCCGTCGACGCGCGCGGTCTGAGCGGCGTTGGCCTGACTGGTGAACGCGACTGTCAGCACATCCAGTTCGCGCTCGGTGCGAGTGGATCCGTAGCCCGTGAGCGTGAGGACCATCTCACCGGGGTTGCGCTGGTCGGCGTTGAGGCGCGAGTCGATCATCTGCTTCACGGCGGCGGGGCTGGAAAGCTCAGCCATGCCGACGCGAGCGAAACGTTCGCCGGCCATCTGGTGGAAGCGAGGGTCGTTGAGCACCTTCTCGTGATAGGTCTTCCACTCAGCGAGTTCCTTGGTGTTGAGTTCGCGTCCGCGACCGTCGGCGGCGATCATGCTGGTCGCCATGAACCGCGCGGGGGCCAATTGCTGGGCCAGGGCCCACGAAAGCCCGCCCAGAATCGCGACTGTCGCGACCGCGCTGAGCATCAGCACGCTTGACTTGGTCTTGGCCTTGGCGTTCTGCAGGCGCTGCTCGGCGTCGATGATGCGCTGGCGAGCGCTTGCGAGTTCGGCCCGCTGCTTGAGCACCTGCTCGGTCTGCTCATAACGACGGCGCAGCGCCTCGCTGCCCTTGCGCACCTTGTCAGCCTGATCGCGGACGAGGCGGCGCATCAGACGAATGCGCTCATCGCGACGCGCGAGTGACTCCTGGCTGCGCCAGCCGCCCGTTGCGGGAGCCAGATGCAGGCGAGGTGATTCCTGGTCACTCTCCGTCCGCGGCGCGCGTGCGGCACGGGCCAGTTCGTTCTCCAGTTGCGTCACGCGCGCCGCCGCCTCCTCCAGGCGCGTGGACATGTCTTCGATCTGCTCGCGGGAACTGCGGCGGTGCTCGACTTCCTCGCGCAGTTTCGTCCGCAGTGTGTTCACCACGTGGTCAGCTTCGCCCGTCTCGCTCTGCAGACGCGTCGCGACCTCGTGCAGTCGGGCTGCTTCACCGCGCTCGATGCACCACAACTGCTCGTATTCCTCGACGACATCGCGCAGATTCGTGACCCAGTGCTGCTTCTCGGCGCGTTCGCGATCAAGCTGCTGCGTCAGTTCGCTCACCTGTTCATTCACGCTCAACTGGCTCTGGCTGCGAGCTTCCGCGACGGCGGCGTCCAGCGTGACTTTGCTGGCCTTCTCCCACGTCAGGCGTTCTTCGGACAGGCGGGCCTGCAGATCGGCGACCAGTTGCTCGCGCTCCTTCGCGTAGCGTGCGCTCATCTCCTCGCGCTCGCGGGCGAAGGCGATGGCCTCGTTCTTGAGACGCTCGACCTCGCGCGTCGCGCTCGCGAGTTCGCGGCCTCGCGCATCGAGCTGGGCCTGCGATTCGTCGTACTGCTTGCGCTTGGCTTCCAGTTCCGCCTTCCACTTGGCGGCTGCGTCGGCGGCGCTGGCCTGCTCCTGGCTGATCATCTGCCAGAGGTTGCCGACCTGATCTTCCAACTGCTTGTTCTGCTCGCGCAGTTGCGATGCAGACTTGGCCGAGTTGGCCGCGTCCTTCGCCGCTGCGGTGAACTTGTCCTTGAGTTGCGCCAACTCCTGCGTGGCGGCGTGCAGCTTCTGCTCCAGCGTGCCTGCGCCGCTGCGAACGCCATGAAGCTCTGATTCAAGAGCGGCGATCGACGCGGCCTGCTTCTCCATCGTGCTGGCATGCTCCGTGAGCGCCTGCGTCTGTGAAGCGTTGTGGGCCCGCACTTCGTCCAGCAACTGCGAAAGCTGTTCAACTTCGCGTGACTTCTCCTGCACGCGCGTTTCGAGGGTCGCGGCGGTCGTTGACTTGAGCTCAAGCTCGCTGGTCGTCGTCGCCAGTCGCTCGCGTGCTTCCCTGAGTTCCACCGTCAGTTCATCAAAGCGCCGCGCCACGCGCGAGAACTTCTCGCTCGCGTCGCTGGCTACATGCTGCTGGTACTGCGCCTGCTTTTCAAACTCCGCCGCCTGCTGTCGCGTGGCGGCCAGTTCGTCCGAGAGTTCGGTCGCCTTGCGCTCGTGGCGCCGGGCTTGTTCGTCTGTGTTCTTGAGCTGCTCCTCAAGCGTCTGGGTTCGCTGGGCGTGCTGCTGAGCCTGCGACTGCCAGTTCTGCGTCTGCCCTTGCCATTGCTTGGCGCTGGCCACCGCTTCCTGCAACTGCTCATCCAGCCGCTGCAGAGCCTGAGCGTGTTCTTCGCTGAGTTGGCGAGACGCCTGCGCGTGGCGCTCGCGCTCGCGCATGAGGGTCTGCTCCATCTCAGCCAGGCGTGCGTTGGCATCACCAAACTCGCGCTGAGCGAGGGTCAGTTGCTTCTCGCGAGCCGCCAGATCAGCCCGCAGGCCTTCAATCTGCGTGCGCTCGGCTTCCACGGCTTTGGCCTGCGCGCCCAGTTCCTTGGCGCGGCTGTCAAGCTGCTGGCCCTGCGCCGCCAGCTCCTGCGTGCGCCGTTCGAGATCACCCGCGCTGCGCGTCAGTTCCTGTGCCTGCTGGGCCAGGGCGGCGCGCTGCTTGTTCATGTCCGCCGTCGCGCTCTGGATGGCGGCTTGATCGCGCTCGCGCTCCTGCTGGAACTGGCGGGAGGCGGTTTCAATGTCCGCGCGTTGCTTTGTCAGTTCCTCTTCGCGATGCTGGAGGTTGGCGCGAGAGGCGTCCAGTTCGTGCGCCTGGGCTTCGAACTGACGCATGAGCGTCTCGAGTTCGCGTGTCTTGGAGGCCAATTGCGTGTCGCGCTGCGCGAGTTCATCCTCGCGAGCCTTGAGTTGGCTCTGCAGGGCCTGGCGCTGAATGAACAGTTGCTTGAGCGAGCCGAGCCCGGTCTCAAACTCGCCCAGCATGCGCAGCATGTCATCCTGCTCGCCCGCTGCAGGCGTGTTCGCGGGTGTCTGCGCCTGGTCTTCGGACTGGTTGAGCGGCGTGGCTTTCCGGCGTTCGCTGGCCATGGCGACCTATCTCCTGCCGCGCCGTGATCAGCGGCGCAGGCGCGATGTTGCTGCGTCCGGCGGCGACCGACGCGCCGACAGACGTCTGCTCTATCGGCGCGAAAACCGCGCGACTGAACGAGCGTCCGGAAAGACGCAATGGATGTCCGACCACCCCGCAGGAGGATGCCGAGAGAAACCCGAATGCCCGGGAAGGCCATGGCCCGGCAGGTCCGAAAATTGACTTGCAAATCTGTTCTCAATCCACCCGCCATTTGGTACAATACTGCCAAATCGTGCCGATGCGTGAACACGCCAGGGCGGCGTTCGCGTAAAGGATGCCGATAGATAGCAGGAAACCACCCGGCCCGCGCCGCAGGAGAATCTCATGAAGCTCACGAGCATCGCCAGCATCACCGCCGTCGTCGCAGGCCTTTTGGGCGTGGGCGTGGGTGGCTACAACCTCATCACCACTGGCTGCCCGCTGGGCACCTGTGCCTCGCCCGCCGTCACCACGCAGGTGAGTGCTGAAGAAGAACACAACTGCGCCCTGGGCTGCGGCCACGAAAGCCACAAGACCGAAGTTGTCGCCGCCGCTGCCGTCAGCGCGGAAGGCAAGGATGAGCACGGCTGCTGCCACAGCGAGAAGTCCTGCAGCGAAGGTGAAGTGATCGCCGCCGGCGCAGTGAGCGAGAAGAAGGATTGCGACGCGACCGCGTGCGACAAGGCTGAAGCGTGCTGCAAGAAGGGTGAGAAGAAGGACGGCGCGCCCAAGGATCCGGCGTAAGCCACGTCAGCCCGGCCGCATCGTCTGAGGTACATTCATCGAACCATGCAGGGCAGGCAGTGATGCCTGCCCTGTTGTCATTTCGTTCCGCCCTTTGCGAAAGACTCCCATGCCCACGTATCTGCTGAAGACTGAACCCGGCGAGTATTCGTTCGCGGATCTGGTGCGCGACAAGTCGTGCGTGTGGACGGGTGTCGCCAATCCGCAGGCTCGCGGCTTTCTTCGGGCCATGAAGGCCGGCGATACTGCCTTTATCTATCACACGGGTGACGAGAAGGCGATCGTTGGTCTGGCCAAAGTCACGAAGGGCGCGTACGCCGACCCCGCCGAACCTGGCCTCAACGGCAATGGCGAAATCAAGGCGCCCGTCGTGGAACTCGCGCCGCTCAAGCTCGCGAAAACGCCCGTCACGCTCGCAGCCATCAAGGCCGACAAGCGTTTCGCCGACTTCGCGCTTGTAAAGAGTGCGCGTCTCAGCGTGATGCCCGTGCCCGCTGAGCTTGACAAAGCGGTGCGCAGTCTCGCTGGCCTCTAGGTTCGCTCACTGGCCCCACGTTGGCACTTCATCGGGATTGCGCCGATGCGCAGGCAGCTTGATCTGCTTTCCATCTGTCGTCGCCGCGGCGATGCGTGCACCCGCGCTGCGGATTGCTGCCAGTTGCCGCTTGCCGATCCGAGCCCGCAGCGTGACAGTGGGGGGCTTGGCCTCCATGCTGTATTCGCGGCTGATCACTTCCGCCTGTCGCTCGATCATGTTGATGGTTTTCGCGTCAGACAGAGGCACGGTCACGTCCAGCGTTTCCACGCCGCCTTGTGCGGCGGCGCGAATCAGTTCGGTCAGTTCACGCTGGCCAAGCGGCGGTTTGGCGCCTTCCTGAGGCAATGCACAAATCGGAATCGCGCTGGGCACGCGGCTCTGCCACACGAGCAGTTCGCGATTGTCGCGCAGTTTGTCCACCTTGTTCAGCAGCAGAATGCGCTTAGGTGCCTCCCACGTGCGGTCTTCTTCGTGCTGGCTCTTGGCCACTTCTTCCATCAGTTCATCCAGCACGCGCTGTACGGTGTTGTACTGAATTTCCGCCGCCGGATCACTCACATCGAGCATGATGAGCAGCACATCCGCGTGCGTGGCTTCTTCAAGCGTTGCCTTGAAGCTCGCAACCAAGTGCGTGGGAATATCACGCACGAATCCGACCGTGTCCGACAGCATCACGCTCAGTGCCTGCTGGCCTTCGCTGGTGGAGAGCTTCCACTCGCGCGTGCGCGTCGTCAGCGTTGCGAACAAGCGGTCATCCGCGTACGCGCCGCCTGCCGTAAGCGTGTTGAACAGCGTGCTCTTGCCCGCGTTGGTATAGCCAACCAACCCAACAGTGAAGTGCTCTTGCTTGCGGGCGTACACCTCACGCCGGCGTCGTGCCTGAATGCCCTCCAGTTCACGACGCAGCGCGACCTTGCGATCACTCACCAGTCGCCGGTCGATTTCGAGCTGCATTTCACCGGGGCCGCGGCTGCCCACGCCGCCCGAAATACGCTCCAAGTGGTTCCACATGGCCTTGAGGCGCGGGTACGTGTACTCCAGCTGCGCGAGTTCCACCTGCAGCTTCGCTTCGGTCGTCGCCGCACGATTGGCGAAGATGTCCAGAATCAGTTCGCTGCGATCAATCACCTTGCGCAGCGTCACCTTTTCGATCGCGCCGATCTGCCGGGGCGACAGATCATGATCGAAGATGATCGTCGAAGCCCCCAGCTCATCGCACATCGCCTTGAGTTCGTCCACCTTGCCCTTGCCCATGTACGTGCCGGGCACGGGCTTCTCCAGACGCTGCGAAACCTCGCCCACGACCAGTGCCCCGGCTTGCTCCGCCAGCGCTCGCAGTTCACCAAATGGATCACGCGGATCAAACGTGGAATCGGGCAATCTGACAGCCGCGACAATGGCTCGCTCGGACTTGACTTGAAGAGACTCGCGATCTTTGGACATGTGCTTGATGGTAGGGGCGAAGCGGGGAAGTGCCGCGATCGACGGGGCAAAGTGCGAAATCCACAGTTGGAGAGACGAAGTACCGGAGAGACGAAGCAACGCCGGAAACGCACGCTCGCCTCGTGGCTTTCCTTCGGTACTTCGTCTCTTCGGCACTCCGGTACTTCTCCCCGTTCCTACCCTTCCCCATGCCCACGTACGTCTACGAAATCCTCGACAAGAAAGGCCAGCCCACCGGCGAGACGTTCGAAGTCGTGCAGTCGATGAAGGAAGACGCACTGACCAAGCAGCCCGGCACAGACAAGCCCTGCCGCCGCGCGGTCGTCGCGCCCAACATCGCCGGCAAGTGGAGCGACATGAAGGGCAAGAGCCAACTCAGCAACGCCAACTTGGAGCGCATGGGATTCACGAAGTACGAGCGCAAGGGCAAAGGCTACATGGAACGGGTCGCGGGCAAGCAAGGGCCCAAGAGCATTTCGGCGGATGATTGAGTACCGCGGGCGTTAGCCCCTGGAAAATCGAAAGCGACTCACTTCAGCAGCCGCGTCCTCACCGCCTCGAGCAATACTTCCGGCTCACTCATCCGCCCCGTTCCATTCGTGCGGCACGCCTGCCATCCTTCGCCGGGTCCCACCATCTCAAACCCATCGGCAATCAGCGTCTGCAGGTTCCGCTGTGTGCTGGGCTGGTTCCACATCGCGTCGTTCATGCTCGGTGCCAGCAGCACAGGCGTCTTGCGGCGATCCGTCGCGCTCAGCACCAGCGCCACGATGTCATCCGTCATGCCGTGTGCCAGCTTTGCCATGCAATCCATGGTGCACGGTGCAATCAGCACCAGCGCCGCGTCGCGCGCCAGCGACACATGCTGCGGATCCTTGCTTTCCACATGCTCCCACGCGCTTGTGTACACCGGGTTGGCGCTCAGCGCCTGAAACGTCAGCGGCGTCACAAACTTCGTCGCATTCTCTGTCATCAGCACCGTCACCTGCGCGCCCGCCTGCGCCAGCCGGCTCACCACCGTGCACGTCTTGTACGCCGCGATGCCGCCCGTCACGCCGATGACGATCCTGCGTCCCTTCACACTCGGAGCCAGCACAGACAGATCAACACTCATGCCCACAATTTAGCCCGCTTCCCGCTGGCATCGCATGACAAATGAACAGCAAAGCGCACAAGGGCACTTCCCTCATCCGCCTGTGTGCTCACCTGTCTGTATTCTGGCCTGTCTTTGCGTGCGCAGGAACGCTTACAGCAGCGCGCCGTTGTTCGCGTCAGACTTCTGATCCAGCTTGGAGGGGTCCCACTCCAGCGTGATCTTGTCCTGCATGATCTCATCGATCACGACTTCGAGGTCGCTGCGACCATCGCGCGCCACCAGCGGGCGGGCTCCGTCGATCAGTTGCTCCAAGCGGCGCTGCACAAGGGCGCACAGCTTGAACCGGCCGCCCATCTTGTTGACAATTTCATCGCTCTTGAGTGCTTCGATCATGGCGTCGTGATACCTCAGGCCCCTGCCGGCCCATCTGAGCCGCACGCAAGTCGTTTCCACCAAAGGCTTCCCACTTGCGAAAGCGGGGGGCCTATGCTTGCGGTGCAAGGCCTCCATGATAGGCAACCTGCCCGCCGCCGTCCGGTGAAACCGTCGGCCCGGGCTGCCAGTCACACGTGCGTCCGGGTGTCCGCCGGACGGTCTTTGGTCGCCTTGCCCTATGCAAGCACGCACATTTGCGAAGGGCGAAAGCGTCATCCACACCGGCAAGCCTGAATGGGGTCCGGGCGATATCGTCTCGGCCGAAGGGCAGTTGCACGAGGGCAAGCCCTGTCAGCGGCTCACCATTCGTTTCGCGCGGGCCGGCCTCAAAACCATCTCAACTGCTTTCGCGGAGCTCAAGCCCGCCGAAGACAGCATGAGCCGCCAGCTCATCAACGCCAGCCGCGAAGTCGCAGCACGCGACAGCATGGGGGATTCGCCAATGGACCCGCTCGACAAGTCAATGCGCCGCCGAGCCGCCGAAGAGAGCCTCCAGAAAGTGCCCGAAGACGCCATCGATCCCTTCCGCACACCCGTCCAGCGTCTGGAGAGCATGCTCAAGATATATAAGTGGATGGACTCGCCCGCCGGCGTCCTCGAATGGGCCACCAGCCAGACAGGCCTGGGCGACCCCATGTCCATGTTCAACCGCCACGAGCTCGAGCAGCACCTCGACAAGTTTCGCATCGCGGTCGATAACCAGATGAAGAAACTCCTGCCCATCGCCCGCAAGGCCGACTCCGCGGGCGTTCAGCGCGTGCTGTTGACGGCAGGCCCCAGCGCCAAGGCCGCGCTGCGCCGCGTCGACACGATGCGTTGAGTTTTTGCAACAAACCACACGTCTGACGACATCCTGCCGCAGGCTGGCACGGTCGCGCTGCGCGATTCGCAACCAGCGAGCAGTGGGGGACGTTTTTATCAGCAGCATGCTTTGGCACGCGGGCGCGGCGAAAGCTGGCAATGTCATTGCATCTCTTCCCTTCACGAACGCGACGCACGTAAGCGACGCGAGCGACAACAGAAGATGCTGAAAGGGAAGCCAATGAACGAGCAAGAGTTCCAAAGCAAGTTGGGTGACCTCATCGACCAGATCGCCGCGATGCCCGAGGATCAACGTGCCCCGCTGGTCGCGCTGGCTGAAGAGACCAAGGCTCGCCATGAGCGCATGAAGAAAACCGTCGCTGATCTCCAGGAGAGTCTGGACTATCTGCGTCTGTCCATCAAGTACCTCGTCTTCGATCTCGAAGCCACCCGCCGCGAGAACGACTACCTCCGCAAACTCATCGCCCAGCAGCAGACTGGCGGCGAGAACCACGAAGAGGAATGAACACCACCCGTCCAACCACCGCTCGACAATTCGCCGACCTCACCACCAACCACGTCGTGAGTATGTGATGACAGGCAACTGACAGGTGACGCGGGGTTCGCTCCTTGCCCGCAACACCAGTCACACGCAGGTCAACTGAGCGAGGGGATTTCTCCCTCCCTGACGCTCCGTACAAGCGACGCCCTGAGAGTACGAATTGCCGAGTGGTCCGAACCTTCCCGTGAGGGAAACCAAACCCCCACTTTCCCCGCATATCCGGACACCGAAAGGTGTCCGGATGTGATTTTTGACTTTGTGTACGATTGCCCATGCTCAAGTCTCTTGTCTCCTCGTGGGCGCTCGTCGCATGTTCCGCCGTCAATGCGCTCGCGCAGGGTGATGCGATCGATCGCAATCTCGGTCGTCAAGCCGACGGCATCGTCACGCTCGACGCGGGCTCTGATCTCAAGACGGTGCTCGACATGCCCCGCGGCGACACAGGCCCGTGGCGCTACCTGCTCACCATTGATGCCACGCGCTCGACCGACACGGGCCAGTTGGATGAAGCCGGCGACGACGTCGGCAAGTTCGCCTACCGCCGCGTGTCGCACGTTGCGCTGCTCCTCGAAACGCGCCCCGAATTGGTCGATGGCGACAAGCGCACCTACTACCTCACACTTGAACAGGCAGCCGTTGACAACGCCACGTCATTCGATGGCGACAGGAAAGCCGTGGGCGAACTGCCGCGACCGCAGCCCACCATCGCTCCGCCACTCGAGGGCGAAACTTCATTCGCCCGCATCGTGCCCAGCACCATGGGCGTCCGCGGCCTGCTCGTCATGCATCGCGAAGGCTGGATCGAGTCGCTCACCTTCGAATGGGGCGACGATCCCGACAGCGACACCGTCACGCTCTCCCTCGAACTCGAGCGTGCGCTGCTCGCGCTCATGCCGCCCATGCCCGACGATGCAATCGGCCACGAAACCCGCTGGCAATGGAACGAAACGCAAGCCGTTGACGGCGTGCTCATTCCCGTCAAGCGCACCGTGGAAGCCAAAGTGCTCGCGCAGCTTGCTGACATGCCCAAGACCGCGACGTTCCAACAGATGTGGACCAGTTCGCAAGAAGGTTTCGAAGCCGATCCTGTCAGCCTGACCTTTGCCGACGCGCAGGTCGCCACCAAGTCGCTCAGCGTCAACGGCTCGGGCGAAAGTCAGTGGCAGTTCACCGCCGATGCATCGCCCCTTCCCAAGGAAGGCACGATGACCATCGACATGAACGGCGCATCCACCTGGCGCCCCAAAGACAAGCCCGACGCCGACCTCATCAACGCATCGATGCACGAAACGGTGCAGTGGACCATCCGTGAACTTGCCGAGCCGCTACCGGTCTTCCCCGATCAGGCTGATGTGCTGCCCGAATACGAGACTGACCCGCTCGCCATCGACTCCCCCACAAACTTCGATCAAGCCGTCGGCTTCATGGAGCGCCAACTCGCCGATCTCGACCTTGCTCTTGAGCCCGGCGGCGCCGCAGCCCGGGCTCAGGCGGGTGAGGGTGAGCCGCTCAACGTCTCACTCCAGATCGCCGTCGGCACCCCGCTCCGCGCCAAGATCTTGGTCGAAGAAATGACCCAGCAGGAAAGCCAGTTGGCGACCATCGACGAGATCACCGCCTTCCGCGTCGATGCTGAAATCACCGCCACGATCGAGAAGGAAGACCCGCAGGTCGGTTGGCGCGGCACGCTCACGATCGACAAGGCCAGCGGCATCTGGCTTGAAAAGCTCGCCGTGGGCGAACCCGAGCGCGTCATCGCGCCGCAGCCCGCGCTCGCCACGTTCGTCGGCAAACCGATTGCTTTCTCCATCACGTCACTGGGCATGGTCGTGGTCGAGACCAATGACCTTGCGTTCGCCACCGAACTTGATTACCGCTACATCCTCACTGCCATAGCAGATGGCTTCAAGCAGGTCCAGATCGATCGTCCCTTCGACCCCCTGCGCATGGGCCAGACCACCGTGCTTGCCACCGCCGAGGCAGAGCCTGAGGGCGTCCGCAATCTCAAGACGCAGACGCTCGAAGGCACCACACCTCGTGTGCTGAGACAGGTCGAAACTCTCCGCGCGCAGATTCGCGAGAAAGACCTCTTCACCCTCACCCCGGTCATCGTCGATGCTCGTGTCGCCACAACCTACTACCACCATCTGGTCATCGAGGACGCCGACACATGGCTCCCCGCCCGCGCTCGCCGGCGAGACATTCATCGCACCACCGCGACCTACGAACGCGAAGGTCAGCCGGGCACGGGCCAGAAACTGATGATGCGAGCCGTCGTCTTTGATCGCCTCGATTGAGAACGCGACCGCCCCACGGCCCTTCTATCCTGCCTTGATGGCACAGACGCCTTCAGCCCGAGTCTCTTCACCCTCGTTGTTGCCCGCAGCAAGCCCATGGACGTGGTGGTCGCGGCTGTTCGTCGCGGGGCGTCTCGCCATCGCTCCTTCGCGCGTCCTCACCGCCTTCTTTCTGCTCGTCATGCTCGGCGCCGTTATCCGCGTGCCCGATCTCTTCGCGACCGGTGACACTCTGAGCATGCAGCGACTGCCCAGCGCGCTCGTCGCGGCCCGGGCGGATCTCATGCAGGATCAATTGAGCGACCACCGCTTTCTCGCCGCGGCCCGCACGCTGGTGGCCACACCTGTCGCGCTCGCAAGGGCGTACCCCCTCCACAGTCTCGCGATGCTGCTGCCCATCTGCCTGCTCTGGGGGCTCATGGGCGGCTGCATCGCTCGCGGCGCAAGCGTGGAGTTCGCCACAGGCGTGCGACAGACCTGGTCGCGCAGCATGGGGCAAGCCATCTCGCGCTGGCACAGTCTCGCGATGGTCACATTCGGCCCGCTGCTGCTGGCTGGTCTGCTCCTTGCAACCCTCCCCGCCATCGGCTGGCTGCTTGATGTTCGCTTCGCGCAGTACGCCGCCGGGGCGCTCTACATCGTGCCGCTGGTGCTGGCGTTCCTCGCCACGGGTCTGGTGTTGCTGGTGCTCATCAGTCTGCCCATGCTCGTCTCAGGCGTCATGAGCGAAGGCGGACAGGCCCTTGAAGCCTGCCAGCGCGCCTTCGCATACGTCCTCGCCCAGCCCCTTCGTCTGCTTGTCGCCATGCTCGCCCTGGGTGCGGTAGGCGTGGCGATGCTTGCACTTCTCTCGCTTCTCACGCAACTCGCCCTCTCAACCAGTGCATACTTCACCACGCTCTGGGTGAGCGACAGCGCAGCCGACCTGCTTCGCACGCAGGCTCTCACCGGCCGCGAATCTTCCTTTTCCAGCGCACCTGACGCTCTCTCCACCACCGGCATGCTCGTTGGCTTCTGGTCCAAGGTCGCCACCATGCTTGCCCCCAGTGTGCTGATCAGTTTCGTCTTCACTGCTGGCAGCGTGCTCTATCTCAGCATGCGGCAGGCCGTCGACGGTCAGCACCCGCGCGACGTCTGGGACCCGACACAAGGCCCGCGTCTGCTCCTGCCCGCGACCACCGACGTCGACGCCGCGAGCGAGGATGAGTCATGAGCATGCACTGGGGTCAGGTGCCGGGCGACACGGTGCGCGACCGCGCTGTCCGCCTCGCCGGCGCACTCGCCGAACTCGCCCAGCGAGAACTCTCGCTGTCGCATGCAGGCGTACTCACGCCCGTGCACGCCCGCGTGACCGATCTGCCGGGTTTGATCGAGCGCGAAGTGACCGACCAGGGCACCGCGACGCTCGAAGCCCCGCAAATCGGCGCTCGCTTCACGATTTCGACAGACACAGGCCTGTGGGAAGCCGCGACGCCGCAGTCGGCGGAGATCCTCCGCGCCAAGTTTCACCATTGATCAGCGGCCCGCCCGTCATTCGCTCTTGCTGTATGGGTCTTCCGGCACCGGATAGTTGGTGACGACGATCTCCACGCGCTGGTTGTTGGCGTCCTGCTCTTTGTCAAACGTGCGACCGACCACGCGGTCCGCATCGCCGCACGCCACCACGCGAATGCTGGGCCATGTCATGCCCGTCTCCACCAGCGCCTTGGCCACTGCCATCGCGCGGTCATAACTCAACTGATACGCGCGACCCGGATCACGCATGCTCTCAAACGGAGCCGCGTGTCCGCGCACTTCGATGATGAACCGCTGATCCTTCTGCTTCTGCGAGACTTCCGCGATGGTCTGCCGAGCCGACGGGCTCACCAGTGCGGACTTCTGATCAAACGAAATCAACGCCGTCACGCGGTCGTAATCGCTGGGACGCGGAGCCTGCTGGGCCGGGTGTCTGCCCGTGGGGCCTTCGCTCTTGTTCAGGCCGCCCTGCTTCTCGCGCAGTCGCTTGGCGAGTGCCGCCTCTTCGGGCTTGCTGCTGTTGGGGTTCACAGGGTTGTTGAAGCCCTCACGAATGCTCAGCACGAAGTCGAGCATCTGATCCTGCTGCGATGGTGCGCCCGAGCCCGCGCCGGTGCCTTCGGCGCCGCCGCCCTTGGGCCCCATGTTCATCGCCAGCAGAATGACGAAGAATCCCATCTGCAACATGACGTTGTCAGCGAAGGAGATGAGCCACTCAGGCGCACCTTCGTGCTCGCCCTCGGCGTGGCCGCCGCCACCGCCGTGACCGCCTCCATGGCCGCCGCCGTGACTGCCGCCATGGCTTCCGCCACCGCCGCCGCCATGCTCGCCCTGACCGCCATGTTCTTTGTGCTCTTCAGCCATGATGACACCGCATCAGCCAACGTTTCGCATCTGTGGTCCGGTTCAGGCCTGACGATACTTGACACGCATGGGCGTGGGAATGAAGGCCAGCATCTTGTCGAGCGTGATGCGGGGGTTGTCACCCGCCTGAATCGACAGAATGCCCTGCAGCATCATTTCGCGCGCCAGAATCTCTTCGCCGCTGCGCATTGCCAGTTTGTCACCCATCGGTCCAGCCACGGCGTTGGCCAGCACGGTGCCGTACATGGTCGCCACGACGGCGACCGCCAGCATGTAACCCAGGTGGCCGATCTCTGCGGTCGCCAGACCGCTGAACATGCCGATCTGACCGATCAGCGTCGCGACCAGTCCGTATCCCGGCGCGTACAGCTTGATGAGGTCGAAGAACTTCTTGCCTGCCTTGTGGCGATCTTGCATCGCCATCACTTCCATGCGCAGCACGCCTTCAATCGCCGCTGGGTCCACGCCGTCAATGGCCATCTTCATGCCGGCTGCCAGGAACGGATCCTTGATGTTCGCCGTTTCGCTTTCGAGCGCGAGAATGCCGTCGCGACGCGCCTTCTCCGCCAGGCTGTTCATCAGTTCGATCACTTCCTTGGGTTCAAGTCCCTTATAAGCGAAGAACCGCTTGACGTACCCGGGCACCATCTTCAGCTTTTCCATCGGCATCGCCATAAAGACGACGCTGATGGTTCCGCCGAACACCATGTACGCGCCTTTCTCCGACCAGAACACAGTCCAGTCGCCCATGCTCGCCTTGTAACCGACGATCAGGCAGCACGCCACACCGATGATGGTTCCGATGACGCTGGCTTTGTCCATGACATGATCTCTGCACGAGCGCGAAGGATCGGAACACACCGATCACCTCCGGCAACATCGTCCAGCAAACGACCCATATGCAGTACATCACTGCAAACACGCGCAACTCATCAATACCCCTCCGCGCGCGAGCGTGCACAATCCCATCCCCCGCGCAATTCCCGCGCGAATCCCTCTGGGAAGTACCTATCAGCATCGCCCGCGTCCCTCGTTCATCCCATCGATGTAGCGCCCCCGCCTCCGCGTGCCTGGCCGCCAACGCCATCTGATCTCGCGTAAACCTGCTCTTCTTCATCGAGTTGTCTCATCAACAGATGCCGAACCGACGCTCGAAACGTCGCATCCAACTGGGATCAGCATGCGGTAGATTCCCCCGACTTCAACCGCGACGGCGAAGTGAACGAAGCCGACATCACCGCCTTCGCCGGCGCGATGAACGGCACCTACCGCGTCTTCGCCACCGACATCGCCGACTACCGCTTCCTCCACCGCAACCTGCTTCAAATCGCTATCAAATCCCCCTGCATCAACCTCTCCGGCAAACTATCCATCGCCGTCGCATCGCGCACATGCCATCGCCCCACCTGCGTGCGCCGCAGTGCAGTCAGCATGCCGCCCGTGCCCAGCGCCGGGCCAATGTCACGCGCAATGCTCCGGATATACGTGCCCTTCCCGCACGCGATGCGCACCCGCACGCTCGGAAACGCATACTCAAGCAGCTCAATCGCATGCACCGTCACAGGCCGCGCCGCAAGCTGCACCGCTTTGCCCTCACGCGCAAGGTCATACGCGCGCTGCCCGCCCACATGCAGCGCACTGAAGTTCGGCGGCACCTGCATGATCGTCCCGACAAACCTGCTCAGCGCATCACGCAACATCGTCTCACTGGGCGGCGTTGCCACCGCCACCGCCGTCAATTCACCTTCTGCGTCATCTGTCGTGGAGCGATGCGACAAGTCAATCGTCGCTTCGTACTCCTTCTCGCCCGCCATCACGCTGTCGCACAGTTTGGTCGCCTTGCCCACCATCACCACCAGCAGCCCCGTCGCCATCGGGTCCAGCGTGCCGCCGTGGCCCACCTTGATGCGCTTGGGCGCGCCCGCCTGCCGCAGTTTCCATCGCACGCGCGCACACACATCCATCGATGTCGGCCCGGTGGGCTTGTCCACCAGCAGCAGCCCCGCGGGCGTGGGCGTTTCCGGTTGCGAAGGCGATGTCGTCATGGCGTCGCCTCCACCCGTGCGATGACGACCACCACGCGCGAGCCATTGCTGTAATTGAACCCCGCGACGCGCTCCAGCGGCGTTACCGTGCGTGCGCCGGCAAACTCGCGCAGTTGCGCCAGTCGCTCGCGCGGCTGGCCGTTGCGTTCCTCAATCAGCGCAACCAGCACGGGCGAGCTTGCGTGCTGCGCGAGAAAATCTCGCAGCCCTCGCTTGCCTTCGCCATCTTCATCCACACGCACCACGCGTCCGCGCGTGCCGAAGATCATGCTGTCTTCGTGAAATTCCCACGCCGCCATGGGCATGTTGCCCGATGTGTTACTGTCGTTGAGCGCCTGCGTCACGCGTTTGCTCACCCACACCGCTTCGGCGTTGGGCAGCACCGCGCACAGCACGCACGACAGGCTCAGCACCGTCGCGCTCGCGCTCAGCAGCAGCGCACGCAGGGGTCTTTCGGCTAGTGCCGCCAGCGTCGCCGCGATGCAAAGCGCCGCACCTACCGCACCTGTCGCACCAGCAACCACAAACACCCACGTGGGCACCTCAATACTCGGCACGGCGTGTCGCACCGCCAGCAGCAATCCCCACGGCGCGCCGCCCAGCGCAAGCGTGCCGACCACACCCCAAATCACAAATCCAATCCGTGGCATCCGCTCGCGCATCCCCGCAAAGCGCCCTTCGCTTGCACGCAGCACCAGTCGCGCCGTCAGCAAAGCCAGCGCGGGATACAGCGGCATGGTGTAGTGGGGCAGTTTCGTCGCCACAAGTTCAAAGATGATCCAGCTCGGCACCACCCAGCCCAGCAAAAACAGCTCGCGATCGCTCGTGGGCACCCGGGCAAACAGGCGCGATGCAAACCCGCGCGGCGGCGAACCAGTGCCCGTCGCGTCTGTCTTGCTGCGCAGTGCATGCAGCACCGCCGCGCCCGTCAGCAGCGACCCCGGAAAGAACAGCGCAACCAGCAGCACAAGGTGATAGCCCGGCGGCAAGTAGCTGCGCTCCATCGGCTGCACGCTGCGCCCCAGCGTCTCGCGATGAATGATCTCGAGGTACTCGCTCCATCCAACTTGTTTTGCCACCATCGCGACCCATGGCAGCACGCACGCCAGCGCGACGACTCCCGCCAGCGCCGTCATCAGCAGATCACGCGCATCAGGCATTCGGCGTTTACCCAGCAGCCACACGCACGCGGTGCACGCCGCGATCATGGGCGTCAGCGGCCCCTTCGCCAAGATGCCAACACCCATCGCCAGTCCAACCACTGCGGCTTTCGCCATCGTCGGTTCGCGCAGGCATCGCCACAGCGCCCACTGCGTCAGCACGACCGTCAGCAGCAAGAGTTGATCGCTGCGCGCCTGGTGCGCGTCGAATATCACCAGCGGGCAGATCGCAAGCAGTGCCGCAGCCAGCCACGCCGCCCGCGCATCCATCATCTCGCGGCCAAGTTTCCATGTTGCAAGCACCGCAAGTATGGTGCAAAGCACGCCCGGCACGCGATACATCCACACCGCATCGCGCGAAACGTTGCCGCCGGTGATCACCTGCGTACTTCCCGCCTGCAACCAATAAATGAGCGGCGGCTTGTTCAGTCGAGGCCGATCCTGCACCCGCGGCACCACATAATCGCCGCTTTCGATCATTTGTCGCGATGCCTGCGTAAAGCGCGATTCATCGCGATCAATCGGCGGGAGTTGCCACAAACCAGGCAGCAGCACGCACAGGCACAGTGCGATAAGACCCAGCCCACCGCGCCACGAAGCCGCCCACGCGTGGCCGCCGCGGGCAGCGCCCAGCAGCAGCGATCGCGTGCTGTCGCCCTTGCCGGTGGTCGGGTTGCGTGCGGAAAGCCAGGACATGTCGCGACGGTACGCGGCGGTCGCGACGTAAATCCCGCAGGCTGGGCCGCGAAATGCGGGCACGCGCCTCATATCGTGGCTCATGCTTCCTCGTGTCACCATCGTCGGTCGGCCTAACGCCGGCAAGTCCAGTCTCATGAACATGATCGCCAAGGCCAAGGTGTCGATCGTCGACCCCACGCCCGGCGTCACGCGTGACCGCGTCTCCGCCATCGTCGAACTCGAATCACCCATCAAGGGCGACGAAGGCAAGACCATCGAGTTCATGGATACGGGCGGCTTCGGCGTCTACGTCGCCGAAGGTGGCCGCTACGACGAAATCGGCAACGACCTCGCCAAACTGACTGAGAGCATCGAGTTCCAGATCGCCAAGGCGGTCGAAGGCGCCGACCTCATCCTCTTCGCGATCGACGCGCAGGCCGGCATCACCCCCGCCGACGAGCAGATCGCCCGGATGCTGCGCGAAGGTGGCTTCCGCAAGCGGCTTCGCGCCGGTGAGCAGCCCGCCCCCGGCGCGAACAAGAAGACCCCGCCCGTCCGCATCATCGCCACCAAGGTCGATGGTCCGCGCTGGGAAGCGCACGCCGCGGAACTGTCGGCGCTGGGCTTTGGCGAGCCCATCATGGTCTCCGCCAAGAACAACTACATGCGCCGCGAGTTTCTTGACACCATCTACGAACTCGTTCCCAAAGCCAGCTTCGAAGATGCTCACCAGGCTCGCGCCGACCTCATGCTCGCCATCATCGGCAAGCGCAACGCCGGCAAGAGCACGCTCATCAACACGCTGGCGGGCGAACAGCGCGTCATCGCGAGCGAAGTGCCCGGCACCACGCGCGATGCCATCGACGTGCGCTTCGAAATGGACGGCCGCAGCGTTGTTGCGATCGACACTGCTGGTCTGCGCCGCAAGCGCAGCTTCCAGAACATGATCGAAGAGTTCGCGTTTGACCGCGTGAAGCGCAGCGTCGACCGCTGTGATGTGGTCATTCTGCTCGTGGATGCCACCGAGAAGATCAGCCAGGTGGATGAGCAGCTCGCCATGCTCGCGCAGAAGAGCTTCAAGCCCTGCGTGATCGTGGTGAACAAGTGGGACATGGCCCAGGGGCGCCGCAACGACAAGGGCGAGATCGTCACGCCCAAGCACTTTGAAACCTACATCCGCAACGAACTCCGCGGCCTGTGGTATGCCCCCATCAGTTTCATCAGCGGCGCGAGTGGCCTGAACGTGCGCCGCACCATCGACCTCGCTTTCGAAATGGTCGAGCAGTCGCGCCAGCGCGTCACGACCGGCAAGCTCAATCGCCTCGTGCGCACCATCATCGACGAACGCGGCCCCGCCGACTTGCGCGGCCGCTTCGCCAAGCTCTTCTACGTCGCTCAGACGGGTGTCGAGCCGCCGACCATCACCATGGTCGTCAATCACCCCGAGATGTTCACCTCCAACTACATGCGCTTCCTCAGCAACCGCTTCCGCGAGGAATTGCCCTTCACCGAAGTGCCCATGCGCATCGTCGTGCGTGCCCGTCGCCAGCGCGAGGACGATCTTGTCGCAGCCGAAGAAGGTGGCGAAGGCGCGACGATCCGCGTCGCACGCGGCCGCAAGGGTGTCAGCGAACGCCTCTCCGGCAACCTTGCTCTGGGCGAAGAGGATGATCGTTGGCTCAGCGACGAGTTCTCCGTCGCCGCGCCGGGCGCTGTGGAAGGTGAACAAGCCGCCGATGTTGACGACGCACCCAGCGCCGCCGACCTGCGCAAGCCCGCCAAGTCGCGCAAGAGCGACCACGAAGGCTTCGATGACGTGGACGATGCAGGCGACATGGACTTTGACGACGCCGATGATGTCGACGCAGGCGACGATGATGCTCGCGAACTGATGAACGACTTCGATAAGCCCAAGGCCGCGCCCGCCAAGCCTCCTGTCAAGGCCAAGGCCTCGACCAAGGAAGTGAAGAAGTCCGCCGCCAAGCCCGCGAAGCCGGCGATCACGAAAGTGGCCAAGAAGCCCGCTGCCAAGGCGAGCAAGAAGCCAGCCGTCAAGAAGGCCGCCGCCACGCCGGCAAGCAAAAAGGCAGCCCCGAAGAAGGCTGCCAAGAAACCCGCCCAGAAATCCGCCAAGAAGGCCAGCAAGAAGGCCGGCAAAAAGAAGTGACGCTCAAGCTGCCCGCGCAGGCGAAGTGGGCAGCGGTTGAGGCACCTCAGGCAGCCAAGGCATGAGAATGCGCGGCGCGTTGCGACGCGGCCGTGTGCTGCGCGCGAAGAACCTGCTCAGAATGTCACCCGTCGCGAGCGAACCGATCACCAACGCCTGCGGGCGATCGGTCTCGTGCACGATCTCCACGCCCAGTTCAAGCAGTGCTCGCGCGATGATCCGTGCGTCAGGTCCTGCATCAGTGATGGCGATGCGCGTGATGTCCTGTGCAGCCAGTTGCCGCGAGAGTGCGTCTCGCGCCGCCGCCAGACCGGTCAGTTCATCCCACACCATCGCCGGCAGCGGGTCGTGCATCAGTTGTTCACGCATCCTGCGGAACTTGCGAACACCCGCCGCCGCCAAGCGCACATTGCCTGCCCGCGCGGCGACCGCCCGAGCCCGCGCCCGCGCCATGCGCAGGCTGTCGTGCTGATCCTCCACCGGCGCGAACTGATGCACAAAGGCCAGCAGTTCCTGTGAGTACCGCACCACTCGCCGCGGGTCCGGCGTGTTGCCGCCGGTCTCACGCACCGCGAGCAGCCGCGGGTCCATCACGATGCGAAGTCCCGCCCGCAGCACCCGCGCCGCCAGATCCATCTCTGCCACTTCGCTGCGATAGCCGCTCGTGTAGCCGCCCAGAGATTGGAGCAGTTGCGGCCGCACCGCCACGCACCCGCGCGTGACGCCCGACGGCAGGTTGCCGCGAAGCCGCTTGCGAGGATCGCCCGCGCGATCAATCGCGAAGAGGTCCGGCGTGACGCACGCCACATGCTGCGGCCAGTCCAGCAGCGCATCGGTCCAGCCCTCGCCTGCGGGGCAGGTCCGATGGTCCAGCAGCAGCGCCCAGTCACACGTGCGTGAGAGGGCCGAGAGCCCGGCATCCCACGCCGCCCGTGCGTGCCGCTCGGGCAGCGTGACGGACCGCACCGGCACCTCGGCCAAGTCGTGCGGCGGCACCAGCCGCGCTCGCGAAGCGTCATCCACCACGATCACTTCGCTACCCAGCGTGATCGCGGGTGATTGCGCAAGCCGGCGCAGCATGCGCTGGAGTTGCGCGGGCTTGTTGCGCGACACGATGACAAAGGACAGTTTCACGACGCCTCCTGCGGAATTGCACGGACCTGGCAAGGGCCATTCCCCTGCGTCACGCAATCGCCGGGCCATAGGTCCGCATATCGCGATCGATCGCATCGGTTGGAGTTTGTAAGGAGTGCCATCTGCGATTGTGAAGGCGAAATCCGCGCGTTGGCTTGTGTCCGTTATCGCAGCGTCCGATGAAACGCCAGTCAATTCGATGGAGTCGCATGGGTACGTCTATCGCAGATGCTCTGGTGTGGTTGCTCCCTGCTGGCGGAACGCTCAGCGGATATCGCGCCAATGGCACACTTCGGCGCGAATGGGCGTTGATGCGCGCCATGCTTGACCACTATCCGCGTTTGGTCGTCGCAAGCACGGGCGATGAAACCGAGACGCAGGCTCTGGACGCCATGGTTCCGGAGAATCTGCGCGAGCGCGTGAGCGTCGTCTTCGAATGCGAGTCCGAGCCCAATCCCATCACCGCGTCGGTCCTTGCCGATCGGGTGGCGATGGTGCTGGGTGACGTGAAGACTGTGGTCTGCCGGACCAGCGAAGTGCGAGGAGCCTTCTACACGATTGATCTGGTACACGAACTGCGCAGTCGCGGGTATGTCGTTGCCTACGTCGCGCGAACCACTGAAGCATGGACGCGATTCATCGCCCACGAGACCGGACCGCACGCCGAAGAGGCCGTGCTGAGCGGCACGCAGGAGGGCACCGTCTGCCAGTTGAGCGACATGCTCATCGGCACAACGTCGGTGATGGTGAGTGACCTGGCGTGGCGCTACACGCTGGATCCGCGGAGTACGGCGGTGGTCTCCAACTACGCCACGCCCGTCAACGAGAGCGAGACCGTGAAGGATCGCATCAAGGGTCTGCTGCTGTACGCCGGGCCGCTGGTTGCGCGCACACGTGTTGACACGCTGATTCAGGCGGTCGCGATGTTGCATGAGGCGAATCCGGACATCACGCTGGAGGTGATGGGCGACGGGCCGCATCTTGAGACGCTGCAGGCTCTCGCGATCGAACTGGGCGCACCGGTGAAGTTCGTCGCGGATGCGACGCATGAAGAGCGACTGGACCGCATGTGCGTGTGCGACATCTTTGTGCATGCGTCCGCGCTGGAGAGTCAGCCGCTGGAACTGATCGAGGCGATGTCGCGCGGTGCGCCGTGTGTGGTGGCCGACGCGCCGGGACTGGGCGAAGTGGTACACCACGGCGTGACAGGTCTTCGCTGTGCGGGTGACGCGCAGAGTTTCGCGCATGTCATTCAGGAAGTGCTGGGCGATGATGACTGGCGCGCGATGATGGGCTCGTCGGGTGCGCGGCTGGCCGAGTCGTCCTATGGCCTTGCGAGCGTGGTGGAGAGCGAGATCATGGCGCATGAGCGTGCCGTGGAGATGGCCTCCGAGCGCAAGCGGCGTGCGGCGTGAGTCGCGGGCAGAAAGCCTACAACTCGGCATGACGAGGATCGCTGAAACCGTGATTTCCGCTGAGATGTCGGCGAGGCTGCGTGATGTCGCGCTGCTGGTCTTTGACTTTGACGGCGTGTGGACCACCAACCAAGTGCTGGTGATGCAGGACGGCAGCGAGGGCGTGCTGGCCAATCGCAGCGATGGACTGGGCATCGGCATGCTGCGCGAGAGCGGATTGGAGATGATGGTGCTGAGCGCGGAGGTGAACCCGGTGGTCGCCGCGCGGTGCAACAAAGTGAAGATGCCTTGCGTGCAAGGCGAGAAGGACAAGGCTGCTGCGCTGCGCCGGATTCTGACGGAGAAGAAGATCGATGCCGCGCGCGTGGCATATGTGGGGAATGACGTGAATGACGTGCCTTGCATGAACATGGTGGGTGTGCCCATCGCGGTGGCGGACAGTTGGCCCACGGTGCTGCCGCACGCAACGCTGGTGACGCAGCGCATCGGCGGGCATGGAGCGGTTCGTGAGGTGTGTGAGTGGTTTCTGGCGGCGCGACAGGGGAAGGCGTCTGCGGATGGGCGGTGGACGTGAGGGCAGGCAGCACGAGGGATATGGAGCAAAGAAGTACCGGGGCCGCTTTCGCGGCCTCGGTTCATTTTTGAGAACAAGCAGGCTTGTGATTTCCGCGTGCGTGGGATGATCGCCACGCTTTGCTTTCGCAAAGCGTGCAAGCGGCTGGCGCACCGGGATCGGCGGGCTTGGGCTCACGTCGCTTTCGCGACGTTTCGTGGCTTGGTCCACGAGAGGCGACAGGAGTTGAAGCCTGGCTCCTCAGCCGGGTCTTGGGGTGCAACGGGCCACCTTCAAGACTTTCAAGACCGCTGGTGGATGGTTCGTTTTTCACCGAGGGTCTGCTTGCGGGATCATCGGGCGGGTCATGGGCATTGTCGCTATCGACTTTGCTGCATGAGTGCCGCCGCTTGCGCGAGCAGACTGACTCGGTGACTCGTGACGGGCCACCGGTGCGCATTTTCGCAGATTGTGATTTGCGATGCAAGCGCCAAGTTGGGTACCTACATGAAATGGGCGCACAAACGCGGTCATAGGTGCAGATTTATTGAGGGTGGGCGAGTGCGGTGGAAAAAGCGGGGGCCGCGGCATTCGGGATTCGGCATTCGTGGAAAGGCAGGAATGCAGCGAGGTGGGGGGGGAAGTTGGCGAAATGAATCTGACAAAATGGTTGGCAAACGTGGGAAAATGTGGCATGTTTGTGGTGCAGCAGACTTTGACCGGCAATTGACCGGCATTTGGTGCGCACACGGGGAAAGACTATGTTCAGTTCGGCGAGAATTGGTACGGCGGCGGCGATGGTGGCGGCTGGGGCCGCGATTGCGCAGCCGGTGGCTCCAGGCTTGTACACGTTTTCGCCGTCGGTGGGCGATCAGTTCATCAGTGCGAATCACCTGTCGCGTGATGGACGAGTAGTTGCGGGTATCAGCAGCGACGGCACGCGGCAGCAGGGCTATCGGTGGACGCTGGCGACGGGGCGGGTGGACATCGTTCAGCCTGACCTGCCTGACTTCGGCACTGTCGTTGGCCTGACGCCCGACGGCGGCAAGACACTGCATCGGCGACTGCAGCAAGGTGACACGATTCGCAGCGTGGTCACTCGTGACGCCAGCGGCATCGTCACCGATCTTGGCCGACCATCGCTCAACTTCGGTGGTTTTTTCAACGTGAAGCCGGCGAACAACGCCGACCGGGTGTTCGCCACCTGGGGCGGCACGCCGCAGAACTCGTTCATTCGTCGTCCCTATGCGTGGACGCAGGCAGGCGGATGGACCAACATCACGCCGACCGAGTTCTTGGGTTCGGATTGGGTCGAGGTTGTGGATACGAGCGATGATGGGAGTACGTGGCTCGGGCTCAACAACGGATTTGTGGGAACGCCGGGCAACTTCGTCGCCAGCAACAGTGGTGTGACCATGTTGACTGCACCTAGCGGATTTGGATCCCCGTCTGCGTCTGCGATCAACGCCGCTGGCACGATCGCGGTTGGCGGTGTGACCTTTGGTCCGACCGTCCGCACGCAACCGGCCATGTGGACAAATGGCGTTCCCACTGTGTTGCCGCAGGTAGCAGGATTTGATTCGTCGGTGTTCACCGACGTTTCTGACAACGGCGGTGTCGCTGTTGGTATTGCCCAAACATTTTCGCCGACAAGAATCGACGCATTCGTATGGACACCTGATCGCGGAGCAAGAACCCTCTCAGAGTTCGCGAGTGACTTTGGCGTCAGTCTTCCCGGCAATATCAGTGGATTCGGAACCGGACAAATCAACGTCTCGGGTGATGGCACCGTCATTAGCGGCAGTTGGACGCTGGGAGGTTCAACTTCGGAAGGCTTCGTCATCGTTGTCCCGGCGCCCGCGTCTGTTCTCGTTCTCTCGGGCATCGTCGCCTTCGCTTCGCGTCGTCGCCGTTGATGAGTCATTGCGAGAGCGATTTGCAGTCGCGATGATTGCGCTATTCGAGCCCGTTGCACAATGTGGAAGGGCATGTGGAAAGTTGTTTCGACTTTCCTTGCACTTTGAGCGGCGTGTGGTATGTTCGTGTGGTATCGACTGTCACACGCATTGGGGAAAGTTCATGCGCACCGCCACGCTTCTCGGAGTATTCACTGCCGTCACGCTTGCTAGTGGTGCACTCGCACAGCCCATGCCGGTGGGTGTGTACTTTATCGAGCCATCGCCAACCGCCACTTCTGTCGGGAACATCAAACTGTCTCGTAACGGGCAGGTAGTCGCAGGTAACGACACCGCAACCGGCGCTTTTCGCTGGACGCTCGCCGGCGGACGCGACAATCTCGATGGCGGTGATGCACCCGAGTTTTCGTCGGTTGTGACACTGCAAGCCCTGTCCCCTGACGGCAGCACCACCCTCCACATCGCACCACCAGTCGGCGAACCCAACGCCGCATTCGCGTACAGGCCCGGATCGGGCGTGCAGCAATTCGGGCCAGTCAGCGGCATTGGCCGCACCGAACGCGTCTTCGCCAGCAACAACGCCTCAACCGTCTACGCCACCCGTTTCACCAACCCTCAGCAATTCGGCATCATCCGGGTGCCATATCGCTGGACGCAGGCCACCGGCTGGCAGGACGTCACGCCCACGCCGTTCGTTGGGTCAGACTGGGTCGAAACCATCGACGTCAGTGATGATGGTGGCACGTGGCTGGGACTCAACAACGGCTTCACGGGCACGCCGGGCTATTTCATTGCCAACGCAAGTGGCGCGACGATGCTTACGTCCGCTGGCGAAGGATTTGGAAATGCTCGTGCCTTAAGCGGCGATGGAAGTTACGCCGTCGGCTCATGGATTAATCAAGGTGTTTCCACATTCCCAGTGCTGTGGGGGCCCGGCACGGCCCAACAACTTCCCACGCCCCTCGGTTTCGAGGGCGGCTTTGCAACAGATGTGTCAAACGGCGGCACGACGGTTGTTGGCCTGATGGGCCGCGGCTCAAGTTTGAACACCGCCTTCGTCTGGACCTCCACAGGCGGCATGAAAACCCTCGCCGACTTCCTCGATGACTTCGGGCTCGCGCTGCCCGTCGGCGTGCAGGTGCGGGAAATCCAAATCTCCGGTGACGGCACAGTGCTGGCTGGGTCGTGGAATCCGCAGCCCAGTCTTGGTCTTCAGGGGCGCGGCTTCGTCGCCGTCATCCCCGCGCCATCATCCATTCTCGTTCTCTCTGGCACCATCGCCCTCGCCGCGCGTCGTCGTCGTTGATGGGTCATCGCGAGAGCGAGTTGCAATCACGGTGACTGCGCTTTTCGAGCCCGTTGCACAATCTGCAAGGGAATCTGGAAAGTTGAAAGCCGGTGGGACGAACGTGAGGGCAGTGTTTGCGACGTGGAGCTGCCGGCTATGAAGTTGGCTGCACGTCTCTGGCTGCATCAGGCTTGCAGAGCCAAGCCTGATGGCACGAGAAGGCCTGAGGGCACGAGAACGCTTGGTAGCGCGGGGCGGTTACGCGATGCGTTCGACGCTGACCCGGATGCCGTCGACGTTGACGACTTTCACTTTGGCACCGGGTTCAATGAAGCCGAATTCGCTGACAGCGTCGATGACGCGGCCGGGGGCTCCGTTGGCGGATTCGAGTTCGACGCGGCCTGCGGGGTGCATGGGGGTGATGGTGACGCCTTGTTCGCCGATGGTTGCGGGGGCGTCGAGCTCGGTGGTGGTGGCGAAGGTTGCGACGTCCACATCGGTCTGCGAGTTGAGCACCAATTTGTTCATGATGGGCAGGTTGCCAAAGTGCTTGGCGAGGAAGTAGATGGCAAATCCGGTGGTGACGAAGGCGGCGAGGATGATGCCCATGCCCCAGACGAGTTCGTCGCTGCCTTTGCCGCTGGTGGGGAAGAGGCCCGAGCCTGCGGGGAGGAAGGTGCCCAAGAGGCCCAGGAAGAGAAGTGCCAGACCCAGCACGCCCGGGATGCCAAAGCCGGGAATGACGAATATCTCGATGGCGAGCAGGATGATGCCAGCGATGATGGCGAGCACCTCCCACCAGCTTGCCATGCCGATGATGAGCGGGGGAGCGAGCAGGGCGACGAGGGCCAGCAGTGAGATGACGCCGGGCAGAATCGCGCCAGGGTGGCTCATCTCGGCGAAGAGGGAGATGAGAAAGATGGCGATGAGCACGCCGCGGGCGATGGGGTGTGTGAGCAGCAGGACGAGGCCTTCACTCCAAGAGGAATCGAGGCGGCGCAGGTTCTGGGCACCCATGAAGTTCTTGAGGTCATCGTCGGTCTTGACGGGCTGGAGCACGGCCTTGCCATCGACGCTGCGGATGGCGTTGGCGGCGATGTTGTAGTGTGCAAGGTCGATGGCGCTGAAGGTTGCGGGGCCGGTGCCGTCGGTGATCTTGTCGATGAGGGTCCATTTGCCGCGATCAGCCTCGGAGAGGAGCGGGCGCTGTGTGGGCGTGAGGGTTGCGCTGGCGGCGACGGTGGGGGCGATGGCTGCGAGTTGTTGGCTGCCTGCGGGGACTTCACCCGGAGCGGCTGGTGAAGCGGCGGAGGGGTCGGTTGGGATGGCGCGGTCTGCGGCGGCGGCGGGCACTGCGGCCAGGCGCGTGGGGCCGCCAGTATCGACGCCCGGGAAGAGCAAGGCGAACTCGGAGCGGTCGATGGCGATGGTTTGGCCTGTGGTGTTGTTCTTGACCCACCAGAGTTCGAGGTCGGTGGCGACGATGGCTTGGAGGAGGTATTCGTCGCGCACGTATCCGCCTGCGAAGTCGTTGTGACGGCGGGCGGAGTCTTTGATCTCGGTGATGAGCGGGGGGAGGATCTTGGGGAGCAGATCGCGCGGGACGGCGGAGACGCCGCCCGGGCCGCCTTGGATGGGCATGGCATCGCCGAAAGTTGCGGGGTCAGTGGTGACGAGTTCACGTGCGGCGAGGGCGACGATTGCGCCGCCCGACATGGCGCGAGGACGGACCCATGCGACCGTGTTCTGCACGGGTGAGTCCTTGATGAGTTGTGCGATCTTGAGCGTGGCGTTGAGTTCGCCGCCCGGGGAGTCGATCTCGAAGACGATGGCATCGGCACCGGCGCGCGCGGCGGTGGCGATGCGGCGCTGGACGCTGGTGGCCATGACGCTGCTGCCAAAGCGGCCGCCACCGTCGATCTCGCCTTTGATGGTGATGATGGCGACGTTGGCCGCTTTGCGGTGAGCGGGGACGGCCATGACGGCGGGGTTGGAGAGTGCCGGTGAGGGCGCGGAGGAAGGCTGCGCGGTTGGAGCGGGTGCGGCGGGCGGAGCCTTTGGTGTGGCGTCGGCCTGGGCGTGCGCGGGCAGCGGCGCGAGTGCTGGGATGGTGAGGCTGCAGAAGCACGCGACGAGGATGAGCATTCTCGCGGCCCACAGGAGGGTGCGGCGCGAGGAGGCGAGGCGCGTGGCGGAAAGGTGAGTCATCACACCAGTGTATTTCGACAAATGGGGCGGGACCGTTGCACGCGGAATTGTTCAGTCGGCGTGGCTGAGGCGGGCCAACTGCGTGAGCGTGCGGTGGGCTTGGCCCGAGTCGATGGCGCGAGCGGCGAGGGTGAGCGCGGCGGGCATGTCGGGGGCGGCGTTACCCACGACCAGCGCGGCGGCGCTGGCGAGGAGCAGCATGTCGCGTTTGGGGCCTTGCTGGCCCTGCAGCAGGGCGCGGGCGACGGCAACGGCGTCTTCGAGCGAGTCGGCCTGCAACTGGGACATGGTGGCGTGGGGGATGTTGTAGTCTGCGGCGTTGAAGGTCCATTCGCGCACGGCGGGGCCGGTGACTTCGGCGATGTGGACCGGCGCGGTGGCGGTGAGTTCGTCGAGGCCGTCGTGGCTGTGGAGGACCCAGGCGCGCTGGCAGCCGAGTCGTGCGAGGGTGCGGGCGACGGGCATGACAAGATCACGCTTGTAGACGCCCATGACCTGATACTGGGCGCGGGCGGGGTTGGTGAGCGGGCCCAGAGCGTTGAAGATGGTGGGAAAGCCCAGCGCCTGACGCACGGGGGCGACATGCTTCATGGCGGGGTGGTGATGAATGGCGAAGCAGAAGCAGACGCCGGTTTCACTTAGGCAGCGGGCCTGGACCTGCGGCGAGGCGTTGATGTTGACGCCCAGGCCTTGGAGGACTTCCGCACTGCCGCGGCCGGTGCGGCTGCGGTTGCCATGCTTGGCGACGCGGAGGCGGTCTGGTGCGGCGGCTGCGGCGACGATGGCGGCGAGGGTGCCGACGTTGAAGGTCTTGGGGGTTCCACCTGTGCCGCAGGTGTCGATGATGTTGCCGGAGAGGCCTGTGGGGATGGGAACGGGTGTGACGGAGTCGCGCATGACGCGGGCGCCGGCGGTGAGTTCATCGTCTGTGGGTGTGCGCGTGGCGAGGAGGGCGAGAGCGGCGGCCATGTGGGCGGGCTCGAGGCGGCCAGCAAGCATGGCGGTGAAAAAGTCGTGGGCGATAGGCTCGCTGAGGGTGTTTCCCGCGTGAAGGTGGGCGAGGATGTCGCGAATGTCGTGCATGGGGATGCGGGTGTGTGACAGAATCGTGACGAAAACATGCCGGGCTGGCGAGCGTACAACCAGTGCATCGTCCGTTCTGGAGCGTTCGTAAAGTGTTCTTGGGTGGATGCCGCGCCTGATGGATAGGGCGGGGCGAAAGAAGTGATAGTTATGAGCAACGGGATTCCGACGACTGTTCGCGTGTCACGCTCGGCGGCTGGACGGCTGTGGGCGATGCGCGTGGTGTATCGGGCGGGGTTGGGACTGTTGTGGGGGGCTGCGGGATCAATGGTGGTGGGGGGGGTGGGGAAGATCTGGCCAGGGGTGAGCGCGGAGGCGATGAGCCGGTTGGGTGAAGCGGTGCAT
>VYMG01000144.1_pt1 | contig 51037 bp, 46 predicted proteins | sample 5115261 | NCBI WGS metagenome assembly VYMG01 (sample SAMN12291781, study PRJNA351875) | freshwater metagenome | isolation source: freshwater lake | place: USA: Michigan, Wintergreen Lake | collected 2013-08-08
CCCATTGCAACTGGTCCAGGCCACACCCTGCCAAACGCAGAGTGCCGCGACGCGTATTGCACCCCCGCCCGCAACCATCCCGTACAATCTCGGTACAAGTTCCTGTGCCGACACTTCCTTCCCACCCCCGCCGCGCCTTCACGCTCATCGAGCTGCTGGTTGTCATTGGCATCATCGCCCTGCTCATGTCCATCCTGCTCCCCACGCTGGCCGGCGCACGCCGCACGGCCCGCGCAGCGGTGGGCGTGGCGAACATGCGTTCGCTCTCGCAGGTGATGTTCATCTACACCAACAACTACCGCGACTCCTTCCTCATGCCCTTCCGCTCCGATTGGAGCCGTGTCTCTTCCGACAACTGGGACTGGGCCGACGTCGTGGCCCCCGCCAACGACCCCAACCAGACAGTCGCGTGGGACTTCAGCAACATCGACCAGCAGTTCGAAACCGAGAGTTTCGCCTACTACTGGTACAGCTACATGATGAAGATCGACACGGGCCGCACGCTCAATGTCGAGCAGTTTTCCCCAGCCGACGCTCCGCTCGCCGCGATGCGCAACACGCTGGGCGACCGCCAGGAAACCCGCGAGGGCCACATGCTCTGGCCCAGCAGTTTCCTGCTCTCACCCACCTTCTGGTGCAGCCCCGCACGCTACACCGGCAACACCCGCGCCCCCATGACGCCCGACCTGCTCAGCGGCGCGAGCACTGCCTCCATGACCCTCCCCGACCGCAAAGTCATGCTCTGGGAACGCATGGACTTCCGCCAGACCCGCCGCGGCGTGATCGACACCGATCTCAGCACCGAGACCCTGCCCCCCGCGTGGAACAGCCCGCGCGCCAACATCAACGTCGCCACCGGCGACGGCAGCGTGACCGATGTGAACATGCAGGACCTCCTTATCCGCGCCGCAGCCGACGACGGCTTCGTGCTCGAGCCCCTCGGCACCCTGCGTGCGCCCGACGGCCCGCCGCTCAAAGCCCCGCGAGAACCCCAGCCCACCGGCGCAGCGGTCAATCCCGCCGTGGGCGGCGAACAGACACTCGACAGCGAGTATCCGCTGTGGTTTTTCGCAACGCGCGACGGCATTCGCGGAAGGGATTTGCCGTAACCATGTCGTTCGAGGAGCGTTTCGCCAACTTCGGCCGCCGGCTTGACGACCTGGTCTGGTCGTTCAAGATGCGCTCCGGCAGCGGCGATCGCATGCGCGACGTGCGCGAAGCCGTCGCCGAACGCGTGCGCACCGCCAAAGAAGGCGCAGGCGAGCAGATCGATCGGGTGAAGTACATGCACCTGCCCGACACCACCAGCGAAACCGGCAAAGGCTGGCGCATCGCGGGCATCGTCGTCGCCTGCGTGCTCTGCACCACAGCGGGCATCTTTCTCGGTCCACGCCTCTTCGGCACCACGCAGCACCGCCTGACAGACCAGGAACTGGCCGCCATGGAGAAACTCCGCCAGGGCGCCAGCCGCACCACGCTCTTCACCCCCGCGCCCGAAACCCCCGCCGAAGGCGAACCCGCGCGGCGCGAACGCCAGCCAACCAGCAACCCGCTCTTTGGTCCCGGCGCGACTGGCAAGTGACAACGCAGAAAGAGCACGCGCGATTGTGCGATTGCGAGGGGAAAAACCGATACACTGCATCGGTCGCGGGTGTCGCTCGCGCCCTTTCCAACGCATCGCCCACACACTGCTGCAAGGACGCACTGTGACCGCCATTCCACACTCGCCCACCGATGCTTCCGCCGCGCACCTGCGGCTTGTCGCCACCACCGCCGCGGATGACTTTGACGTGCTGATGAAGCATGTCTATCTCATCGGCATCGGCGGCTCGGGCATGTCGGGCCTGGCCCGCATGCTCAAGAGTCGCGGCGCGATCGTGAGCGGCAGCGACAGCTCGCCCAGCGAAGCGACCGAAGCGCTCACCAGCGAGAACATCGCCATCACGTTTGACCAAAGCAAGTCATGGCTGCCCGACGCGTGCGATCTTGTCATCGCCAGCGCGGCGGTGCGGCCCGACCATCTGCAGATGCTCGAAGCCGAACGCCGCGGCGTGCCGACCATGCTGTATGCCGAAGCGCTGGGCAAGTGCATGCAGGGCCGCACCAGCATCTGCATCGCAGGCACGCACGGCAAGAGCACCACGACGGCGATGACCGGCTGCGCGCTGACGGATGCCGGGCTTGAGCCGACGGTGATCGTCGGCGCGACCTCGCCGCAGCTTGTGAAGGGCACGCTGCACGGCGGCAACGAGCAGACCGTGGGCTTCCGGCTGGGGCATGCGAAGATTCCGACGGGCGGCATGGAGGGCAAGCCGGGCTTGCTCGTCGCGGAGGCGTGTGAGTACAACCGCAGCTTCCACAACTACCGCCCCACCATCGGGTACATCAGCAGCATCGAGGCTGATCACCTTGATTGCTATGGCACGCTTGAAGCAGTCATTCAGAGCTTTCATGAGTTTGCCAAGTTGCTGCCGGATGCAAGCAACGGCGGCAAGCTGCTGATTGCGCACGATGGGGCGCACCGGCGCGAAGTGACGCGCGGACTTGACTGCGAAGTACACACGATCGGCTTCACGCCTGAGGCGGATTACGTGGTGCAGTTTGACCCCGCTACGCGGGCGGTTGCGCTGCTGCAGGGCCGCGAAACGATCGCTCGCTGGACGAACAAGATTCCGGGCAGCCACATGGCATTCAACGCGTGTGCGGCGCTGGTGCTGGCGACGTTTGCGGGCGCGAATCCGGTCATGGCGGCCAAGAGCCTTGCGCACTTCCGCGGGGTTGATCGTCGCATGCAATTGCTGGGCGAAAAGCCGGTCGGCAACGGTCTTGTGCGGGTGTTTGATGATTACGGCCACCACCCCACTGAAGTTGACTGCACGCTGCGTGCGCTGCGTGAGAGTGAACGCCCTGAGGATCGCGGCGGCCGGCTGATCTGTGTTTTTCAGCCCCACCAGCACAGCCGCACGCGGCACTTGCTGGAAGAGTTCGCGAACAGCTTCGGCCACGCGGACATCGTGCTTGTGCCGCACATCTACTTTGTGCGCGACAGCCAGGAAGAGAAGCAGAAGGTGACGGCGAACGACCTGGTGGACCGCCTGCGCGAGAAGGGTGTGAAGGCAATGCACCTGTATCCGTTTGAGGCGATTGTCGATCACCTGGAGCACAAGGCTCGTGCGGGCGATGTGATCGTCGCGATGGGCGCGGGCCCGGTGTGGCAAGTTGCCAAGGGCTATCTCGAAGCGTGAACGGAGACGACTGTGGCAACCGCAACGCTGCCTGATTTTGTGACGCACGCCGCGCCGATCAAGACGTGGTTTGGGATCGGCGGGGCTGCCGCGCGATTTGCGAAGCCGCGCACGACTGAGGAACTTCGCACGTGTCTGGCGATTGATCCCGGTATGCGTGTGCTGGGTGACGGGGCGAACCTGCTGGTGGATGATGACGGCGTGGACGAACTGGTCGTTTCGCTCGATGCTCCCGGGCTTGCGAAGATAGATGTGATGGATGCGGCGAGCGGACTGGTGCGGGCGGGCGCGGGGATTCACATCTTCAAGTTGATGAACACGACGATTCGCGCGGGATTGGGCGGGCTTGAGGTGCTGGCGGGCGTGCCGGCAACGCTGGGCGGCGCGATTGTGATGAACGCGGGCGGGACGTTTGGACAGATCGGCGATGTTGTGGAGCGGGTCTATGCGATGGATCGCGCCGGGCGAGATGTGACGCTGGAACGGCGTGACATCGCGTTTTCGTATCGGCACAGCGGGCTCAACCATCTGATCATCACGGGGGCGGAGCTGCGGCTGACGCGAGGCGACGTTGCCGCGCTCGAAGCTCGCAAGAAAGAGATCAACGATTACAAGGTGCGTGTGCAGCCCATGAGCGCGAACAGCGCGGGGTGCTGCTTCAAGAATCCCACGCTTGCGCATGCGATTGAAGGGGTTGGCGACGCAGGCAAGCGTGTGAGCGCTGGACTGCTGATTGATCGCGCGGGGCTGAAGGGACTGCGGCACGGCACAGCCCGCGTGAGCGATGTGCATGGCAACTTCCTTGTGGTTGATGACAAGACGACGGGTAAAGCCCGCGATGTGATTGAACTCATGAACCTTGTCACCGCGCGCGTGCATGAGCGTTTCGGCGTCACGCTGGAACGTGAAGTCGTCGTGTGGTCGCGCAACGCGTAACGCAGTCTTCGGAGTCTTTATGTCTCTTCCCAAAGTGCTGGTGCTTGGCGGCGGTCCTGACAGCGAACGCGATGTGTCGCTGCAAAGCTCGCAAGGTGTGGCTGATTCGCTCATCAAGGCCGGACATCAGGTGCGCCGCGAAGTGATTGATCGCATCGGCGTGGAAGAGCTTCGAGCATTGGGCGGCGATGTGATCTTCCCGGTGCTGCACGGTCCTTGGGGTGAGGGTGGACCGATGCAGGATGTTCTCGCTCGCGTGGGCAAGCCATATGTGGGCTGTGCATCCGGTGCGGCGCGGTTGGCGATGGACAAGATGGGCAGCAAGCAAGCGGCGGCGCGTGCGGGTGTGCCCACGTTGCCTGCGGTGGTGCTGAATGCGAAGGACGATGAGCCGCCGCTTGGTATTCCATGCGTTGTGAAGCCGATTCACGAGGGCAGCAGTGTGGGCGTGCACATCTGCACGACGCGTGAGCGATGGGACAAGGCGATGATCGCTGTCGCGGCGGCGCGCGGGCAGCATCCGCTACGTGTGAACATGGTGGAACAGGCGGTTGTTTCACCTCGTGAAGTGACGGTGGGCGTGCTGGATGGGCAGGCACTGCCTGTGATTGAGATTCGCAGCGCGGTGGAGTTTTACGACTACGAAGCGAAGTACAACCGCGATGACACGAAGTATGTGGTGAGTCCGGAACTGCCTGCCGGTTTGACGCAGACGCTGCAACAGCGTGCGTTTGCTGTCGCGAAGACGATTGGCGTGCGACACTTGTGCCGGGTTGACTTTCTGCTTGACAAGGCGGGCGATGCGTGGTTTCTGGAGATCAACACGATGCCCGGCTTTACGAGTCACAGTCTGCTGCCCATGGCGGCGCATGCTGTGGGGCTGGACTTTGCCGCGTTGACCAGCAAACTGGTGCAGATGGCAGTGCGCGACCATCGGTAAGCAACTGACGGCGATGGAACGCGCGTTGGAGTTTCGATCACTACAGAGACGCAGAGGCACAGAGTCGCACAACACGTGAGCGGCGTGTGCGTCAGGCGTTCTTCGGATTCATGGCGCGCCGGAGCAACTCTTCGTGGGGCGCGAGCGAGAACTCGCTGTGCACGGCGTCGCGGATTTCGCCGGTTGCATCGATGAGATAGGTGATGCGCAGTGTGCCGAAGGGAAGGGGCAGGCCGAAGATGCCGCTGGCTTTGTAGAGCTTGGCGACTTCGCCTTTCTCGTCTGCCAGCATCACGTGCTTGAGGCTGTGGTCGCCGCGAAACTTGGCCTTGCTGGCGGTACCTTGGCGGCTGATGCCCACCACTGTCACGCCGGCGGCTTGCAGGTTTGTGAACGAGTCGCGCACCATGCATGCCTCCTTGGTGCAGAGAGGCGTGTTGTCACCCGGATAGAACATGAGGACGACCGGGCCGCGTGCGAGGAGCGTGCGGAGGGCGACGGGTGCGTTGGTGTGGTCGGGCAGGGTGAAGTCGGGCGCTTTGGAGCCGATGGCGAGCATGGCAGATCATTCGCACATCTGCGGCACGATGGAAGTGTCCGTCTCGAGCAATCGCTCACAGAGTTCATCGACCTGGGCTTCGGTCACGTCCATCGTGGGACGTGCGTGAGCGTCGGCCGGGGTGCCGAAGCGACGGAAGGTATCGTCGAGTCCGCCCGGGCTGGTGAGGACGAGCAGACGGCACAGGCCGGGCTGCGCGACCCAGGTGCGATGGGGCACGCCCGCGGGCATGACGATGATCTCGCCCGGCTGCGCGACTCCCTTGCAGTCGCCCACGAGATAGCCGAGACAGCCTTCCATGACGCGGCAATACTGCGTCTGCTCGGGGTGGATGTGGGTGCGCATTGAAACACCCTCGCGATAGACGGAAGCAGCCTCATGCAGGGTGAGTTGACCATCGGCGTCTTCGCTGCTGAGCAGCAGCGTGACAACATCACCGAGGAACATGTAGCGCTCGAGCCCATCGAGATCATGGAGCGAACGAGCGACGAACGGTGAATGAGTGTTGGTCAGCATCACGCTCTTTCGTACGCGGACGAATGTGTGACAATCAGTACGCGGGAGCCCCGGGGTCCATATCGACGCAGAGGCGATCAAACTAACACATGTTTGTCATTTTTCAACGTGTTTCTGAGGGAAAAACTTTGGAAATTTCGGGGAAGCCGATCTCCGTAGAAGACGCGGGGCGATTGGTCAGGCCGTTGAACTTTTTGCGTACCATTGGGAGAAGGACTTTGCAAGGAGTTACGCCATGCCGTTCTACACCAAGCTCGGTCTCATGCCCGCCAAGCGCCACGTGCAGTTCCGTCGTCCTGACGGATGTCTTTACAGCGAAGAAGTTTTCGGCACGGAAGGCTTCTCGGGACCGACCACCACGATGTACCACATCCATCCGCCGACGCAGGTGTATGGATGGAAGCCGCTGTATAGCACGAAGGTGGAGTACGTCGAGCAGGACATCATGCGGATGCGGCACGTGAAGAGCGCGCCGATGGCACCCAAGGGCGACTTTGTGACGGGGCGCGTGGTGCTGTTTGGCAACAGCGACTGCGAGATGGCCGTGTGCAATCCTGCGGAGCAGATGGCGTATCACTACAAGAACGGGCAGGGCGATGAGTGCCTGTTCATTCACTTTGGCAGCGGCGTGTGCCACACGATGCTGGGCACGCTGCGATTCGGGCCGCGTGACTATCTGGTGATTCCCAAGGGCGTGATCTACACGATCATTTGGGACAAGCGCGCGGACAAGGTGACGTTTGATGCGAGCGGCAAGGCGAGTGACGGCGGGCCTTCGGTTGAAGCGATGCCGTTTGGCAAGGTGCTGCTGATTGAAACGACCAATGGCAGCCACATCGGTCCGCCGCCGCGGTATGTGAGCAAGGCGAACGGGCAGTTCCTTGAGCATGCGCCGTACTGCGAGCGCGATATTCGGCTGCCTGAGTTTCCGATGACGTGGGATGTGAAGGGTGATTTCCCGGTGCGCATCAAGGCGCGCGATCTGATTCACGAGTACGTGTATCACTACCACCCGCTGGACATTGTGGGCTGGGACGGCTGTTACTACCCGTTCATCTTCAACGCGGATGACTTCAGCCCGATCACCGGGAAGCTGCACATGCCGCCGCCGATTCACCAGACGTTCGAGGCGCACAACTTTGTGATCTGCACGTTTGCGCCGCGCATGCTGGATTACCACCCGCAGTCGATCAAGGTGCCTTACAACCACAGCAACCTTGATAGCGATGAAGTGCTGTACTACGTGGATGGCAACTTCGGCAGCCGCAAGGGCATTGAGATCGGTTCGCTGACTGCGCACCCGCAGGGCATTCCGCACGGGCCGCACCCGGGGACGATAGAGGCGAGCCTGACGGCGACGCACACGCAGGAACTTGCGGTGATGTGCGACACCTTCCGCCCGCTGTTTCCGACGAAGGCTGCGCTGGAGATGGATGACCCGAAGTATCCGGCGAGCTGGCAGGGCGAGCACTTCCCGGGATTGACGAGCGGGAAGATGCACCTGAATGGCGTGACTGTTCCGCCTGCGAGCGCGGCGGCGTTTCCGAAGGAAGTGCATCCGGTGTCTGTGATCAAGGCGGATGCGGCGGATACGCGGTTGCCGGCGCCAGGGACGGTGGTTGGTGGGAACGGCGGCGGCGGTGCTGGGCCGATGAAGACGGTGACGGCGAATGTGTGGGGGCCGTGAGGCTTGAAGAAGTCACTGGATTCGCAGCAGGTAGAGTTGATCGGGCGGCATCGCGTCATCGAGTCGATGGTGCGCGATGGCGTGGAAGTAGCGATTCCGGTGCGTGACAATCGCATCGATCTCATCGCGTATGTCAACACGGGAGTGTGCGTGGCGTGCCCGATTCAACTGAAGGCCGCAAGCGGCGAGAGCTTCAGTGTGCATCGCAAGTATGAGACGGCTGTTCGGCTGATGATGTGCTATGCATGGCACGTGCACGAGCAAGAGCCAGTGATTTACGCGATGTCGCATGTCGATGCACACCGGATCGCGGAGCAGAAAGGATGGACAAGCACCGCATCTTGGACTCAGCGACGCGAATACAGCACAACGCGACCGAGCGAAGACCTGAAGCTGTTGCTCGCAGAGCACCGTGTCAAGCCTGGCTTGTGGCCTGAGTTGATTCGTCGAATTGCAACCGGTGATCAGTTATCGCGTGCACCTTGATATTGCGCGTTCTTCATCGTTCGAGCCACAGCCGGCCGGCACGTGAAGTCAACCGAGCATTGTTTTTGGGGAGTTCACACTCGCGTTGATGAGGCGGCGCGGATGTGGTATCCGAAGTCTGGCAACGATGCGACATGTAATCGCCGAAAGAGAGATCGCCCGCCACACTGGCGCGACACCACCCAATTGAACCTGAATTCGCATATATATGACAACTCCCTGCCCCCTCTGCACCTCCACAACTTCCCGCCCGTGGCTGCATGTTCCTATCGACTGGCGCAAGCCCGCTGACGCAACTGCGTATGAACTTGCGTGGTGTGATAGCTGTGCGTTTGGTTTTCTGACGCCGCGGCCGACGCCGGCACAGGTTGCGTCGTTCTATGACACGCCGGACTACTACACGCACGCGACGCAGGCGGCGACACGGCCTGTCTCGCCCTGGCACGAGAAGCTGCGGGTGGCGATTGCGTGGCGACTGGACAAAGGGCGGGAGTTGCATCACACGCCAGAGGTGGTGAAGGGGGCGTGGGGCAAGAGTGATCTGCGCGGCGCGCGGGTGCTGGACCTTGGGTGCGGGAGCGGGGGCTTTCTGGCGACGATGAAGGAACAGGGGGCGATCGTGACAGGGGTGGAGCCTGATGACAAGGCGCGCGAGGCGGTGCGCTCTCGCGGGATTGCGGTGCATGCGGGGACGGCGGAGGATGTGCCGGCGGAGGTGCTGTCGCAGCAATTTGACATCATCGCGACGCGACATGTGCTGGAGCATTGCATCGATCCGCTGAAAGTGCTTCGCAACGTGAAGCGCATGCTGGCACCGGGCGGTGTGTACCTGTGTGATGTGCCCAACAACAACGCGATCGGGCTGCAGCGGGCGGGCGCGGTGTGGCATTGGCTGGATGTGCCGCGACATATCAACTTTTTCACGCGGAAGAGTCTGGCGGATGCGGCGCAGCGGGCTGGGCTGACGGTGGCCTCGCAGGGGTACTGCGGGTTGACGCAGCAGGTGGCACCGATTTGGATGGACTTCGAGCGAACTTCGACACAGCGGATCAATCAGGCGGCGGGCAAAAACGTTCGTCCGGACGGGCTGACGCCCGGGCACGCGCAGGCGTGGAAGCTGCTGCTTGCGCTTGCAGGTGCGAGCGATGACCAGCGTTATGACACGCTGCGGCTGATCGCGAAGTGAGATAGCCAGATGGAGCGCGGGGGCGGGTTCCACGTATCATGCGTGATGCCCCAGACTGTGCATCGACCGATTGATCTTCGCAGCGACACTGTGACCAAGCCGACTGCCGGCATGCGCGAGGCGATGGCTCGCGCGGAGGTGGGTGATGATGTGCTGGGGGATGACCCGACGGTGATTGCGCTGGAGCGTCGCTTTGCGGAGATGCTGGGCAAAGAGGCGGCGGTGTTTGTGCCCAGCGGCACGATGGCGAATCAGATCGCGATCAAGGTGCACACGCAGCCGGGAGATGAGATCATTTGCCATGAGGGGTCGCACATCATTCATTATGAAGGTGGCGGGCCGGCGGCGCTGGCGGGATGCATGATCAAGTCGCTGCCTGGGCTGCGCGGGCAGATCAGTGCGAGCGATGTGATTGCGAGCGTGCGGGCGGACAATGTGCACTATCCCCGCACGCGGATGCTGAGTTTGGAGAACACGCACAATCGCGGCGGCGGTGCGGTGTGGAAGCTGGCTGATATCGCTGCTGTGACGGGGGCGGCGAAGGGCGTGGGGTTGATGACGCACCTTGACGGGGCGCGGGCGTGGAATGCGTGCGCTGCGGGGGGCTATACAGCGCGGGAGCTTGCTCAGCACTTTGATTCGGTGTCGATGTGTTTTTCGAAGGGGCTGGGGGCGCCGGTGGGCTCTGCACTTGCGGGATCACATGTGTTCATCAAGCAGGCGCGTCGTGTGCGCAAGCTGTTTGGCGGGGGCATGCGGCAAGCGGGGATTCTTGCGGCGGCGTGTTTGTACGCGCTGGATCATCATGTGGCGCGGCTGGCGGAGGATCATGCGAACGCGAGGGCGTTTGCACAGGTCATCATGCAATCGCCGCGGATGCGGCTTTCGGCGCAGCATGCTCAGGGCATCGAAACGAACATCGTGCTGTTCGAGATTGCGGATGGCGTGCCGCTGAACGCGGCCGCGCTGGCGGAGCGACTGGCTGCTCGCAACGTGCTCTTGCTGCCCACGGGGGAGCGCTCTTTGCGAGCTGTCGCGAATCTGGAAGTGACCGCCGAAGCAATCAAGCAAGCGGCGGCCGAAGTCGTTGCGTGTGTCAACGTTTGAGACACACGTGAGTTGCAATCAGAAGCTCATGCTCACGCCGCAGCTCAGGATGCCGACGGTGTCTTCGTCGTCATTGAAGTCCTGAGTGGAGTCGCCCAGCAGCACGCCGGTCGCGCTGCCGTAGACGGTCCAGCTGCCCCACTTGTCGTCGACGGGCAGCGCGTAGCTGACCTTGACGCCGATGGAGGCGTAGCCGAAGGTTTCGTCTTCGCCATCGGCGCCTTCGTAGTAGTCGCTCAGCGAGAGGCCGACCATCACGGGCACATCGACGCGGAGGAGCGCGTCGCCGCCTTCGCGCGTGCCGACGTCGCAGCCGGGCGTGATGCCAAGTTGGAGGTATGTCCCGCGTTCCTGGCCATCGGCCTTGCCTTCGCCGGTTTCGAAGACGAGCGCGACGGCGGGCTTGAGGGCCCACTTGCCGAGGTACTCGCTGTCGTCGAAGGCGGCGATGAACTGCAGTTCCTGAATCGTGGTCCATGAGTCGTTGGGAGCCATGAACCAGCCGTACTGGGCGCCGAGCGTCCACTTGCCCGTGACGAGTGTCGCACCGAAGTAGATGTCAGACTCGTACCACTTGTCGTCGAGTTGATCGTTCTGAGCGGCGCCGGTGGCGCGATCGTGGAAGCTGTTCCAGGTGCCGACGTAAGGCGTGAGCGTGAAGTCGTCGGTCTTGTAGATGTCGATGCCGAGCGTGGCCCAGGGCTGGACCATCACGCCGCGGTCTTCCTGACGGATGCCGCGGTAGTAGTAGGCGTTGGCGAAGTCGACGCCAGCGGTGAAGTGGAGACGGCTTTCGTCGTCGGCTTCAGCGGCGGGAGCGTCGGTGGGCTTGTCTTCGGAGCGCTTGACCGGCGTGGGGAGCAGATCGCGGTCCATGTTCTGACCGCTGGCGAACTCATCTTGCGCGCTGATGTCCACAACGGCTTCTTGCGCGAACGCACCGGTCGAACCGGCGATCAAGGCCAACACACTGACGATCTTGACAATGCTCATGCAGTATCTCCAAACATCATCCCGATTGGTGATGTGCGGTCTGCATCGACGCACACATGTTCGTGGTGAAGCTGAAACGAAAAACCGCTGGAAATCCAGCGGTCATTTCACGTCCCGTCTTCATTATCGCGCAAACTTCGCACACCGTTTGCGGCTAGGCGAGTTTGAAGTTGCGCACCGCCGTGGCGAGGCGTTCGTACTCACGTGACATCTGCACGGATGCCTCAGACAGCGTGCCGGCGCTCTGCTTGGCGCTCTCGGTCACCTCAGCGATCTCGGTCACAGATCGGGTCAACTCCTCACTCGCGGCGGACTGCTGCTCGGTCGAGGCGGCGATGGCGCGAACCATGCCCGAGATCGCATCGGTGTTCTGCGTGATACGAGAGAGGGCCAGCCCCGCCTTGTTGGCGGAATCGACTCCCAGGCTGACGCGAGCCGAGCCCTGCTCGATGGTCTGCACCGTCTGCTGACTTGCACTCTGCACTTCACGCACGGTGCGCGTGACTTCTTCGGTCGCTCGCTGGGTGCGCTCGGCGAGTTTTCGCACTTCGTCGGCGACGACGGCGAAACCACGACCGTGTTCGCCGGCACGGGCGGCCTCGATGGCGGCGTTGAGCGCGAGCAGGTTGGTCTGCTCGGCGATCTCGTCAATGGTCTCCACGAGTTTGCCGATCTCGGCACTCTTGGCTCCCAACGCTCGCACGCTCTGCACCGCATCGACCACGGTGCTGGCAATGCCTTTAATCTCGGCCACGGTGTGATCAACGACCTCCGCCCCGCCGCGAGACTCCTTCTGGCTTTCGTCGCTGCTGCGCGCGGCCTGCGTGCTCTTGGTGGCGATCTCACGAATGCTGGCTGCAAGCTCTTCAATGGCAGCGGAGACCTGTGCGGTGGTCTTTGCCTGTCGATCCATGCCGGTGACGACGCCGCCGGCGTTGTCACGCACCTGCGCGGTGACACTTCCCAGCGATTCGGCGGCCTGCTTCATGGAATGCACCGCAGCGGCAAGCTTGGTGCGCGTGACGTTCAGATCGCGCACGATCGCGCCGATCTCGTCGTCGACGTCGTCGGTGCATGACCTTGTCAGATCACCGGATGCGAGAGCGGCCAGACCTTCACGGGCGACGGCCGTGCGGCGCAGGATGCCGCGACGAATGAACCAGCATGCGGTGACGAGCACCGCGCCGCCGACTGCAAGAGCCGCCAGCGTGCGCATCATGACGACAAAGGGCATGGCAGCGGCAGCGGTATTGGCTGACTGCACGCCCTCTTCGAGCAGACCAGACAAGGCCTCGAGTTCCTCTTCCAGCGCGTCGAAACGTGTCGTGAACTCGGCCTGAGCGGTCTTGATGGCGGCGACATCCGCCGGATCGCAGCGCATCAGCGTCTGGGCTGAGGCGATGTACGCATCCACAGCCTCCGTCGCCTCCGACACCTTTGTCTTCTCGGTCTGGGTCAGTTGCGCAGCAGCGGTTTCCTTCAGCAGACGATGGAAGTTCTCCGCGTGCTCTGAAAGAGCAGCGGCGGCGTCGGCACGCTCGGCCTCGTCCTCTGCAAGTCGCCACGCGAGCACGTCACCACGAATGGCGTCGTGCATCATGTCGCCCTCGCAACTGCTGCGAATGGTGCCCGCACGCTCTGCCATCATCGCGGTTGTCTGTGTGACGGCGTTCATGCCAAGATAGGTGCTGCCCGCGACAACGACGCCCAACGAAAGACCCAGCGCGCCGAGCAACCACAATTGTTTTGAAAGAGTCAGACCCATCATCATCCTCCTGCGGTCGAGTGTTACCAGTTGCGTGTCGGCCACGACTGTTTCAGAATTCCACGCCGACACCGGCACTGAGAATGCCCACGGTGTCTTCGTCGTCATTCACTTGGGCAGCCATGTCGCCAAGCAGTGCGCCGGTGGCGGATGCGTACACGCTCCATGAGCCGAACTTGTCGTCGATGGGCAGTTCGTACGTGACCTTGACACCCACCGAGGCGAAACCGAAGAGATCGTCCTCGTCGTCGGCGGTCTGGTAGTAGTCCCAAGCGGAGAGGCCGACTGTGACAGGCACATCGACTCGCAACAGTGCGTCGCCGCCTTCGCGTTCACCCAGACCAAAGCCGGGCGTGACGCCGAGTTGCAGGTATCCGCCCTTCTCGAAACCGTCGCTCGTACCATCGCCGGTTTCGATGATGAGCGTGACGTTGGGCTGCAGGGACCAGTCACCCAGATGCTCGCTGTCATCGAAGCTGACGCTGAGTTGGAGTTCTTCGACGGTGGTGAACGCGTCGTTGGGGCTGGCGAACCAGCCGTACTGGGCGCCGAAAGTCCAAGCGCCCCTTACCGCGTTGATGCCTAAGTAGAAGTCGGCTTCGTACCACTTGTCGAGCGTGCCGTCGGTGGTGCCGCTGCCGGTGGCGCGGTCGTGAAAGCTGTTCCACGTGCCCACATACGGCGTCAGGGTGTAGTCATCGGTGCGGATGACGTCGATGCCGACCGTGGCGAAGGGCTGCCACAGAACACCGCGATCCTCCTGACGCAGGCCACGTGAGTAGTATGCGTTGGTGAAGTCGATCCCGGCGACGAGGCGCACGCGCCGATCGTCGGCGGCTGCAGCGTCGTCGGCAGCGGGCGATGATGGCTGGTCGGCCTTGGGCTCACGCACGGGCGTGGGCAGCAGGTCACGATCCATGTTCGGTCCCGAGGCGTACGAGCCTTCGGGGTCGATGCCGACTTGGCCCAACGCAGCTGCGTTCAAACCAGCAGCGCACAGAGCGAATGCGATAACACTGCGACCCTTCACGTTCTTGATGCTCATTTCCCCGTTCTCCCTCGCCCCGGCATGGGGTCTTACGGGCAAAGATCGGGTGAGTCGGGGATGGGGTTGATCGAGCGAGGGAATTCGACGGCATTTGCGGTGAATTCCAACCGGATTGTCCGGTCAGGGCAATTGTCACAGAGAACCCCCTGTTTCAACATCACTGAGGTCAGGATGCCGGGGGCGGGGAGTTATTGAATGCATTCCACATGCCGAGTCCCACGCCGAGTTCGCGGGCACGCTCGGGTGTCTGCTGGTCAGGCGGCAAGGCGTTATACGCGGCGACGGCGGCTGTCATGGCGGCGGGCGAGACGGCAGACGATCCACTGTCCGCGCCACTTTGCTGCGACTGCGCGATGCCATAGGCGACTGCACCGACCACCTTGGCTCTTTGCATTTCCGCCGATGCTGGCGACTGCTGCGAATGTGCAGCAGGCTGGGAGCCAGCCGAGCCAAAGAGCATTCTCTTGAGTGCGCACCAAAGCCCCATGCAACACCTCCTGATTCTGATGCAATCCCACCATTCGCTTGCCCATCATCGTCACTTATCGCGACGGTGATTCTTCTTGCGCTGATCGCGACTCTTGCTGCGCTGGCTGCGGGCCTGGTCACCCGTCTTGCCGCGCCACTTGCCGGTGTCCTTGTCCCAGCCGCCGCCGCCGCCGAAGCCGGCACCTGCGGCAGGCGCACCGAGGCCACCACCGTCGGCACCAAAGCCGCCGAGCAGCTTGCCTTTGCCGTCGACGACCTTCTTGCCTTTGCCGGCGGCACGCGTGGCGGCGGATTCCTCGCCCAGCACACACTCCATTTGACGCTTGGCGAGGTCAACCTGCACGACCTTGACCATCACGCTGTCGCCAAAGTTGAAGCTGCGACCGCTGCGAATATCAACCAGAGCTCCGCTGCGTGCGTCGATCTTCCAGAAGGGCGTGACGTTGCCGCGTGTGACGTCGCCCGGCAGGTCTTCGCTCTTGATGAAGCCGTCGGCGAGATACTTGTCGATCTGCACGAAGATGCCGCGCGGCGAGATACCGGTGACGACGCCCTTGAACTCTTCGCCGATGTGATTCTCAAGCAGTTGCAGCACGAGGAAGCTGCGCAGACTGCGTTCGGCGCTTTCGGCGTTCTTCTCGCGCAGCGTGGCGGCCTTGCCGATCTGTTCGAGTTCGTCTTCGGGCAGCACGCCTGTCATGCGCATGAGATCGGTGCCCAGCCGTTTCCAGTCGCCTTCGCCGCGCGGACGCTTGCGACCGTTGTCGGTCATCTTGAGGTACTGCGCGAGGGCACGGTGGACTGTCAAGTCGGCGTAGCGACGGATGGGACTGGTGAAGTGCGCGTACGCGCTGCTTGCGAGGGCGAAGTGGCCCACGAGTGCGGGGCTGTACTCGGCCTGGCTCATGGTGCGCAGCACGGCAAAGTGCACGGCGCGGGCGGCGGCGGTGCCTGCGGTGGCTTTGAGCAAGCCCTGCAACTCCTCGCGCGTTGGGCTCTTGGGAATGCGATAGCCAGCGACCATGGCGACCTTGCGCAGCGTGTCACTGTCGCCCGGAACGGGCTCGGGGTGAATGCGGCGCAGGAGCGGCACACTCATGTTCTCGAAGAGGCGAGCGAGCACTTCGTTGGCCTCGACCATGAACATTTCGATGAGCTTGTGCGTGAAAGCGTCGTCTTCGCGTTCGGCGTCCACCACGTGTCCGCGCTCGTCGTAGATGAGCACACACTCGGGCAGATCGAGCACGATCATGCCTTCGCGGTCGCGCCGTGCCTGAATGGCCTTGGCGCAGGCGTTGAACTCGCGCAGCGTTTCAAGCAGTTGGTCGGTGTACTTGGGCGGGGTCTTGGCATGACGGCGAGCTTCGTTGAGGTCGCCGTCAATCAGGGCCTGCGCTTCAAGATATGTGAGGCGCTTGCTGCTGCGGATGAGCGTTTGCGCGACGCCTTCGGCACGGACCTTGCCGTGGCGGTCGTATGTCATGAACGCGCTCTTGCAGAAACGCGGCACGGCTTCCTGCAGCGAGCAGATGCCGTTACTGAGCACTTCGGGCAGCATCGGAATCACGTGACGCGGCAGGTAGACGCTGTTGGCGCGATTGCGAGCTTCAAGATCGAGCGGAGAGTTGATGGGAATGAAGTGCGCGACGTCGGCGATGTGTACGCCAACTTCCCAGCCGCCGCCGTCGATGCTGTCGGTGCGCTTGATGCTGATGGCATCGTCGTAGTCCTTGGCATCGGGCGGGTCGATGGTAATGATGAACTCTTCGGTCAGGTCGAGGCGGCCGTCGCGGAGGACGCTGGAGCCCTTTTCCTTCCACTCGGCGATCTGCGCGTCAAAGTCCGCGCTGGCTTCGCGTGCCTGCTGCACGTGGCTGCTTTCGAACTCGCCCGGCAGATCAAACGCGGCGATGACAGCCTGCGTTTCCACGTCGGGCCGGCCCGCTTCGCCCAGCACTTTGGTAATGACGCCTTCGCCCAGGTCGTTGCCCTCTGGGTAGACCAGCAACTCCACCACCACCTTGTCGCCTTCGCGAGCCTTGGTGCTTTCGGCGTCACGAATGACGATTGGGTTGGTGATCTGCTTGCCATCGGGCAGCATGACCCACAACTGGCCGCGCTTGGTGAGCGTGCCGCTGTAGCTGCTCTTTTTGCGATCGACGACTTCGACGATTTCACCTGCAAAGCCGTAACTGCCGTCGGGCTTGCGATCGCGGTAGACCTTGGCACGCACGGTGTCGCCCGTCAGAGCATCGCCCGTGCTGTCTGGGCCGATGAAGATCGAACCTTCGCGAAACTTCTGATTGGGCTCAACGAAGCCGAATCCGCGGGGATTCTTGCGGAAGGTTCCGGTGACGGTCTTCTGCTGTCCCTTGGCCGCGTCGGCGATCATGCCCAAGGTGGGCAAGGTGACATGGCCACTCTGACCGAGTTCGACCAGACCTTGCTCCGCGTACGAACGAACGGCGGCGGTGAACTCTTCAAGCTGGTCCACCGGGATATTGAGGTCTTTCGCGACGTCACCGATCCGCGCGGGCGTGTAGCTCTCGTGGCTCAGGTGGCTCAGCAGACGACTCTTGTACTTTGCGCTCAAACTATCTCTCTTCCTGCTCGTGGCTTCATGCCCCGAGCCAAACCAACGGTATGAATGTCTTGCGTCGCGCGTTCTCGCCCTCATGGCGGACGACGCAGGATGACTTGTGACTACTGCGGCTGGCGCTTGAACTCGTAACCGCCCTTGACCGCGCCCCACACCTGCTTGCCTTCTTTGTCGAAGCCTTGATCCCACGTCAGCAGACCGGTGGAATCAATGTGAACCTTGGAACTCGCATAGGTGGCCCCGCGCAGCGAGCTAAGGCAGTTGGTGCCCTGCGTGCCGCCCTCGTAGACCCCGGGCATGAGCTGGGTGAGCAGCACTTCACAGCCTTCGCGGCGGGAGAGTTGCTCCGGCGTGATGCTGTCAAAGGCTTGGGGGGAGGCGTATGCGCCGGCGAAGCCGAGCGGGTTCTCGAACTCGTAGACCTCGCTGATGAACGTGGCCTGTCCCTGCGGTGTTCTACCGGCTTCGCTCACGCGATAGATGCGCTGGCGGTAGGGCTTGTCGAGCGCTGTCGCCATCGCTTGTTCGACGTAGAGCCACTTGGCTGTCGGCGTCGAGTGCTGGGGCCAGATGGGTGTCATGTGCAGGCGGATATCGAAGAACTCAGGATCGCGTTCGCTCTGCGCGGTGGAGGCGAATGAGCCGGACATATGACCGACAAGTTCCGCGAGATCGCAGCCGACGCACGGAGACTTTGCCAGCGTGGCGGAGTTTGAAGTCTGCTGACCAACCGGAGCATCGGTGTGCGAGCGTGCGCAGCCTGCAACAAAGAGCGCAGGTGGCAACACAAGCAAGCAGCGGATTGAGAGGGTGAAATTCATGACTTGCTTTCCTGGTCGCTCGGGCCGGCAGCCTCGGCGGACTTGCTGAAGCTGGATGTGCGGATGACCACCGTCGGTCCTGTGGGCTTCTTCACCTTGGGCTTGAACTTGCGATGCTCAGCATCCGCCCACTTGTCCATGTCACGCCACCAGAGCAGCGTAAAGGGCACGCCCAGCACGACGCAAAGGGCGATACAGATCCACATGACGGTGTCAACAAAGTGCACGCGGGAGGGTAGGAAAACCCATTGCCGCGGGTAGAAAAAGGTGCTGCAATGCACGCCGCGCTGGGGTTTGGAAGGGACGCTCCGAGAGAGCCACGACAGACAACCGCCGCGGCGAAGCGAAAAAACTGGGGATCAAGGATTTGAACCTTGACTAACTGAGTCAGAGTCAGTCGTGCTACCGTTACACCAATCCCCAAAGACTGGCCGAATGTCTGGCATTATACCTCGGCGGATCGGGGTTGTCGCATGATGAGCCGAGACGAATGGATGGGCCGGTCGCGCAGATTTGGCGGCTACGGGGTGGGATTGTGCAGGTTTTTGGGAACCAGACCGCACCCAGATGGGTCCGGTTTGGTACTGTCTGCACGCCGGGCGTCGGAGCCCGGCAGCGGGTGTGTTTGCAAGCACTTGGATTGGTTCTTTTGGTCATCTGGACTCGCTGATCCAGTCACTTACGGAGATCGCATGAAGACGCTGCCTTGCGCCTCGGGGGAATTTCGCACTGTTCGCACGCCTGCAACGCTCATCACGCTCGCCGCGATGTTTGCCGCAGGTTTGAACGGTTGTGCCGGCAAGCAGGGGAAGGCGAGCGAGGGGAACGCGGCGCAGGGAGATTCACCCATCGCGATGGCTGCGCCCCGGGGGCGGGAGAATGTTCCCGATCTGACGCGCAAGGTCGAGTTCTCGCGGGATCGGGTCTTCCCGTCGCTGGTCAACATCTCCGTCATTACCGTGAGCTACTGGGGCGGCACCGAGACCAAGGGCGGTTCGACAGGTTCGGGAACGATCATCTCGCCTGACGGGCTGATCGTGACGAACCACCACGTGGTCGAGGACGGCAAGAGCTTCAAGGTGACGCTGGCGGACAAACGCGAGGCGACGGCGACGCTGGTTGGCGACGACCCGATGACCGACCTGGCGGTGCTGCGCATCAACATGAAGGACCTGGGTGAGAACACGACACTGCCGGTCGCGACCTTTGGCAACAGCGACGAACTGCAGGTGGGTGACTACGTCATCGCGATGGGCGCTCCGTACGGGCTGTCGCGCAGTGTGACGCTGGGCGTCGTGAGCAACACCGAGCGAGTCTTCACCGGCCTGTCGGGCGACGACATCGCGGATCAGGAGTTTGATTTTGATGTCTCCAGCGACATCTTCACTCGGTGGATTCAGCATGATGCGTTGATCCTGCCCGGCAACTCGGGGGGTCCGCTCGTGAACCTGAAGGGTGAGATCATCGGCGTGAACACCCGTGGCGGCAGCGGTCTTGGCTTCGCCAACCCCACCAGCCTCGTGAAGTACGTCGTTGATAATCTGATCGCTCACGGCGAAGTGCCTCGCAGCACGATTGGGGCGAACTTCAAGAGCGTGAAGCGAGCCGGCTTTCAGGAAGGCGTGCTGATCAACAGCGTGAACGAAAGCGGCCCGGCGCACAAGGCGGGGCTCAAGGCGGGCGATGTCATGCTTGCCATCAACGGCGAAAGCACCAGCGCCCGCTTCCCTGAAGAAATTCCGCTGGTGCTGCGAAAGATCGCCGAGAAGCCGGTGGGCACCACGCTGGAGATCTCATACAAGCGCGACGGCCAAGTTGGCACGGCGCAGGTGACAACCGAGAAGTTGCTCAAGGAACGCGGCGACGAAACCGCGCTGCGTCTGTTTGGCATCTCCGCCACCGAGATCACTGACAAGATGGCTCGCAACCGCAACTTTGACAGCACCAAGGGCGCGCTGGTGCTGGGCGTGAAGGGCGGCAGCCCGGCGGAAACGGCGGAACCCAGCCTGTCGTGGGGCGATGTCATCAAGAGCATGGATGGCGTGGCGATCAACACGCTGGAAGATCTGGTGACACAGTACAAGGCCATGGCCGCGAAGGACCCGCTGCCGGAGTTCGTGACGATTGAATTTGATCGCAACGGCAAGAATCAACTGACGCTGATCAAGCCGCGCCCGGAAAAGCGCGACGATCCGCCGCGTGAACTGCCCAAGGGCTGGATCGGCATTGCGACCCAGCCCGTGCTCAAGGATCTTGCCAAGCAGATGGGCCTGGGCGATCAGGTCGGCTTCCGCGTCACTCGCATTTATCCCAACACGCTCGCCGCCAACAGCAACCTCAGAGTGGGCGATGTCGTCACCAAGATCAATGGCGATGCCATGGCTCCCCGCGGGATGCAGGATGCGGGCATGATGCAACGCCGCGTGCGCCAGCTGGGCACCAGCGGCGAAGCGACCCTGACCGTGCTGCGCGACAAGCAGCCTGTGGAAGTGAAGGTGCCGCTCGAACGCACTCGCATCACCGCGGAAGAAGCCCTGCGTGACAGCAACCGCGACTTTGAAATGACCGTGCGCGAACTCACGTTCTTCGATCGTGATGACAACCGCTGGGACGAAACCGTCAACGGCGTCATGGTCATTAGCGTTGAACGCGTTGGCTGGGCCGGCCTCGCCGGCATGGTTGAAGGTGATGTGATTCAGCGCGTGAACAACGAAGTCGTGACTGATCTGACCAGCTACCGCAAGGCGATGGAGAAGATCAGCAAGGAACAACCCGAACGCGTCGCCTTCTTCGTGCAACGCGGCAACCGCACGCAGTTCAAGTTCGCCGAGCCGGAGTGGAAGCCCACGACGGACAAGGCGGTTGAGACCAAGTAACCTCTCCCGTCGGCGTCGTCTGTTTTTGTCATTCGTCAAACACATCAAGCTCCGCCAATGGGGCACCAACGTCAGTTCACCGAAAGGACTTTCATGACTCGTTTCACTTCGCTTCTCGCTCTCCCGCTCGTCACCCTCGCTCTCGTCAGCGGCACCGCCTCCACACCCGCTCTCGCCGATGAGAAGGCTCAGGCCATGCGCTCGATGAGCGAAACCAAGTCACCGGCTCTCGTGACCATCAAGTTCATCCTGAAGGGTGAAGAAGGTGACTCGGGCATGTTCGGCGGCGGCGACCGCGAAGAGGAAGCGACGGGCGTCATGATCGACGGCACCGGGCTTGTTCTTGTGAGCAACCTCTCGATGGGTGGCAATCCGTTTGCCGCCATGATGGGCATGGGCGCCGGCCCCCAGCCCCAGGAAATCAAGGTTCTTGCCGGCGACGACACGCAAGGTGTTGATGCCAAGCTCATCGCCCGCGACAGCGAACTCAACCTCGCGTGGGTTCGCGTGGATAAGGCGCCCGACAAGCCCTTCGCCGCGATCGATCTCAACGCGTCTGCCGATGTGGGCGTGGGAGATGAAGTCTTCGTCGTGGCTCGCATGGGCAAGTTCTTTGATCGCGCGGTCACGGTCAGCTCGGTGCGCGTCTCCGGTCAGGTGAACAAGCCTCGCAAGGCCATGCTGGGCGGCGAAGGCATGTTCAACTCGCTTGGCCTGCCGGTTTACAACGGTGAAGGCAAGCTGGTTGGCATCAGCAGCATCATTCTGCCCAACGCCGATGAAATGGAAGGCATGCAGGGCGGCATGAGTGGCATGCGTGACATGATGGCGGGTGCGATCATCCCCGCCAAGGACATCGCTGAAGCCACGAAGAACGCCCTCGAGAACGCGGCGAAGGCTCCAGCTGAAGAACCCAAGGAAGAGCCCGCGGCGGAAGTGAAGCCCGCGGAAGCTCCTGCGAAGCCCGAGTGATAGCGACATTTTGATCAAACACGCAAAGCCCGCGAGTGTTGCTCGCGGGCTTTTTGCTGTTTCCTTTGATCGTCAACTGAGAGTTGCACGTCAGCCCGAAGCTCTACAGGGAAGAATCAACTTCGCCAGCAAGCACGCGATCGAGCTGTTCCACAAGCTCTGCCTCGGGTTCCAGCAGACGGAGTGCAGCCACATCCTCGTCAAGCATGCGCCGCTTGTCGTGCGGCCACGCCAGCACCGCGCGAACCGCTCCCCAACGGTTGCGTGTGACCGGGCTTCGCAACGCTGTCTTGAGAAAGATGACGCCCTTCCCCGGAAAACGCACGATGGCCTGCAGCAGTGTGTCCAGCACCATGTGCTGTTCAAACTCGGGGCCAAATCCCATCTCTTGCGCGGGACCGGTTGCGATGCTCTGGAGGTCCATCGTCTTCTCCGCCAGAGCAAGCACGCGATCTAACCGGACTTCGTCCACGTTCTCAAGTAACCACCACCACTGATCCCCACCGTCAAGCTGACGCTGGAATCGTTGCTCCCACACATCCATGCCCAGCGTGGTGGCGGCGCTTGCCGCTTCGTTGAAACTCAGCATGTCCGCAGACTTCAAGCCTGCTGTGATGACGTCGCGCCACCTGGGTGAGTCGAACGCGTCGCGACACATACTGACGATCGCGTTGCGATCTTCACGCGACCAGTTCTCCATACCCCATGCATCATCCTCGGCGGCAGCTACGTCGCTGATCGTCTGCAGGGCCAGAAGCCAAGCAATCTTGACGTTTGCAGAGGTGCTGACGTGACGGATGAACGAGCGAGTCGCGTCCATGCTTTCGGCATAACCCGACATGCCGGGCCCGGGCTGTCCGCGTGCTAGCGCCGCGAGAAGATCAGCAGCTGCGTCAAGCGTGCGTTCCTCCACGTTCTCGCCCGCAAGTCGCTGGGCGAGTACACCTCGTCTTGCGCAGATGTCCGCGGTGTACTCGTGCATGATGGTGTTGCGATACCCCTCGTGCAACATCCAGTCGGCGAACTCTTCATCGCCAAAATCGGCATCAAACCGCCGAATCGCTTCGATTCGTCCCCAGCCATGAACGCGCGATGCGAGATTCCAGAGCCGCGTGCCGTCATCGGTGATGCAAGCAATCGCGACAAATGCATACAACGTGAGTTCTTCGTACGTGCCCGCGATCAGCAGCGGCTCCACATCGTCCTCGTCTCCGCAGGACGCGGTGATCGTCATGGCCACTTTGACCGCGTTTGTCATGTGCGCGTGCTTCAACATGTGTCTGGCGACCAGACCGAACTCGTAGGTTCGCGTGTCTTTGCGTAGTTGCGCTGCGAGCTCATCCACGTAGTCCAGCGCGTCATACTCGCACGCCATCGCATAGAAGCTCGCGAACGCCCTCGCGTCCGTGTCGTCGACCGCGACTCGCAACAGCTTCAGCATGCGTTTCGCAAGGTCGGTCCCGTCCACTTCGTTGCCTCCGGTCACGCCAGCAATCATGCCCGGTGCGAACCTCAGACCCTCTTCGGTGGGTTCGGCGAGGTCAAACAACTCCGGAAGCTCACCGTCGTCATTGAGCGCTGATTCGATCTTGTCAAACAGTGACTCACCTTCCGGCCAAGGCGTTCCTAGCACTGATACGTCAAACTCCTCGGCCATGCGAACCTCCTGGCACAAAGAGTAGCAGAACGAGAGTGATGCGAACCGACACGGGGGGGGCGTCCGTTCAATTGCAAGAAACCCGCAGACTTCGCTTGCGCGCATCTGTCCATCGATCTTCATAACGGTGGGTCGATCAACAGACTTCGTGCGGTGAGCATGTCAGTGACTTGCCTTCTCAAAGTGCTCCAACGCCGCTGCCACGACCGGCGTGTAGGTATACACCGGCCCGCCACCCATCATCACGGCGACGCCTGCCGCTTCCATGATCTCCGCAGGTGTGGCGCCGGCTTTCAGGCACTTCTCCACGTGAGAGTAAATGCACGGTTCGCATCGCGCGTACACGCCCACACCGAGGGCGATCAGTTCCTTCTGCTTCACGTTCAGGGCCCCGTCCTTCATCAGCCCCTGGAAGAAGGGTCCGAAGGCTTTGCCGATTTCCGGCGCGCGGGCCTTCACGCCGTTCATGGTTGCGGGCCAGGTTTCGTAGAACTTCGTTGCGTCTTGCATTGCTTTACTCCCAGAGGCACGAGCGTGAGCTCGTGCATCAGTTCATGACACATCCATCGTGACCGGAGCACCGTGCCCGTCACGTTCTCGTATTGCTCACGTTCGTTCATCTACCGTTGACGATCACATGGAGCAGTTGCCGCCCGCAGGCGACTTGTTCCACGGCATTGCGCTCATGACTGTCGCCAGCGCACAGGTGCCCGAGGCGCCTGCAAATATGAGTCCTGCCCCGAGGAATGCGGGGATGCCGACGAATGCGGGATGCACAAACCAAGCCAGCGCACTGCCCGTGAGCGCGAGCACGCCGATCGTCACTTGCACCTGCCGCATCACGCTGATGCCCGTCTTGATCGCACCTCGCGTGACGGGCTGGCCATGCTGCTTCCACGCTTCGATGCCGCCAGCCATGCTGTGCAGACGAATGCCGCGTTGCGTCAGCGGCTGCGCCAGCCGGCACGCTTCCGCCGATCGCTTGCCGCCTTTGCAGTGAATGACAATCGTCTTGCTCGATGTCGCAGCACGCGCAAGCTCTTCAACCTTCAAGCTCGAAAGCGGCACCAGCTTTGCCCCCTCGATGCGTTCCGCGGCGTGCTCATCCGGTTCGCGCACGTCGATGAGGACGCCTTCGCCAGCCTGCAGCATGCGCTGAGCTGTCGGTGGGTCGATTTCGGTGAAACTCGCCTGCTGGCCTTGGGTAGGGTTCATGGTGGCTGTTGTGCTCATGATGACAATTCCGCTCCGCACGCACACCTTTGGTGCGGGCACTTGTTGAGAGCCAGCCTGCGGGCGATGCGTTCCCAACATGGCGACAAATCAACACAAATCCGCTCGGGCCGTTATAATGGACCCACAGAGACGTTATCATCACCGCATTTCTATGCTCGCTCGACAAAGGGACCGTCATGGCTGTCAACTACCCCAAGCTCAACCTCGCCAAGTGGATTCGCGAAAACCAGCCGAAGATGGTGCCGCCGGTCAGCAACCGGCAGTTGATGAACGAAGCGAAGGACGTGATCGTCTTCGTCTCCGCGGGCCCCAACACCCGCAACGACTACCACGTGAACCCCACGGAAGAACTTTTCTATCAGCTCAAGGGTGATGTCGCGGTCCGCGTGCGGCCGCTGGATGGCAGCAAGCCGTATGACGTTGTGATCAAGGAAGGCGAGCTCTTTCTGTTGCCGCGATGGGTGCCCCACCGCCCGCAGCGTCCCAAGGGCACGCTGGGGCTCATCATGGAGTTCCCGCGCGGCGTGGACGAGAAGGGCAACCCGCAGAAGGACGGCCTGCGTTGGTACTGTCCCACGTGCGACAACCTGGTGCACGAAGCCCGCTGGGTGCTCAAGAAGATTGACGAAGATCTCAAGATCATCATGGAAGGCTTCTGGGGCGGGCCGGTTGAGAATCGCACGTGCAAGCACTGCAAGACGGTGATTGAGCGTGCTGGCACCATCGCTCTGAAGGGCGGGAAAGTCACCGCGGCGAAGGCGGCAAAGTCCAGCAAGCCCGGCAGAGCGAGCAAACGCATCGGCATCTCGAAGGCCGCGAAAACGAAAGTGAAAGCCAAGACCGCCGCCAAGCGCTGAGCCGCGCAGCCTGCAATACTCCCGCGTGAGCCACCACAGCGTCATCGATCTCCACACGCACATCCTGCCGCAGCGCTGGCCCGACTGGACCCAGCGCAGTGGTTACGCAGGATGGATTGAACTCGCGCACACCAAGCCTGGCTGCGCGTGCATGCAGCGCACCGAGCGCGACGGCACTCGCACCAGCTTTCGCGAGATTCAAGCCAACTGCTGGGATCCGGCGGTGCGCATGGCCGAGATGCAGGCGACCGGCGTCATGATGCAGGCCCTGAGCACCGTGCCCGTCATGTTCTCGTATTGGGCCAAGTCGCAGGATGCGTATGACCTCGCGCGGCTGCTGAACGATCACATCGCTGAGATCTGCCGGGCTCACCCGGCGAGTTTCGCCGGCCTTGCCACGATTCCGCTGCAAGATCCGACGCTTGCTATGCGCGAGCTTGACCGATGCGTGCATGACCTCAAGCTGCCTGGTGTGCAGATCGGCACGAATGTGAACGGCGTGAATCTTGATGATCCTGCGATCATCGACGTTCTTGCGCACGCGGAGAAACTTCGTGCGTGCGTGTTCATTCACCCGTGGGAGATGCTCAGCCTTTCGCGGCACCCTCGCGTGAACGCGGATGCACACACCGCCGAGCGTTTGGCCCGCTACTGGATGCCATGGCTCGTCGGCATGCCTGCTGAAACCACGATCGCCATCTGCTCGCTGCTTTTTGCAAACGTGTTTGAGCGGTTCCCTTCGCTGCGCGTCTGCTTCGCGCACGGGGGCGGCAGTTTTCCTGCAACTGTCGGCCGCATCTCGCACGGTCGTCATTGTCGCAACGATCTCTTTCCCACGGGGGCCCCCGATCCCCTCCACTACCTCGCAAGCGAAAGAGGTCCGGCAAAGTTCTACGTCGACTCGCTCGTGCATGAGCCACACGCGCTTCGGTTGCTCATTGCGCTTTTCGGCACCAACCGCATTGCACTCGGCAGCGACTATCCCTTCCCCCTGGGTGAAGACGTGCCAGGCTCGCTCATTCGCTCGCTTGGGCACGAACTGACTGCGCAGGATGTCAACAACATGCTGCATGCCACCGCACGCGAGTTTCTGGGCCTGCGCTAGTCAACCAGCGATCGGAACATCACCAAGGCATCGACAAACCCCAGCGTGGGATGCAAGAACGCGGCTGGCAGTCGCCCCACCACTGCAAATCCCATCGCTTCCCACGCCGCCACTGCACGCGTGTTGCTGCTAACGACGAAGTTGAACTGCATGCCACGAAAGCCGCGTGACTTGGCGTGTGCCAGCGAGTGCTCACACATCGCACGAGCGACTCCCCGGCCCGTTGCGTGCGGCGACACCATGTATCCGCAATTGGCGATGTGCCGGCCCCCGCCAGCCTGATTGGCACGCAGGTAGTACGTACCTACCACTGCGTCAGCATCAATCGCGACGAACGTTTCGCGATCCCGTCCTAGCCAATATGCCAGTGCATCATCGCGCGACATATCGCGATCGAGCGCGTATGTCTCGCCAGCGCGGATCACTGGCTCGAGAATTTGCCAGATCACGTCTGCGTCTGCGGGTGTTGCCGGTCGAATCAGCATGGCTCAGCGTAGAAACGCTTTACCATCACGACTCTTTCCAGCCGCTCACGGCTTCACGGCGCGTCGGGTGCAGCATGGTCCACACGCGATCAAGCAGCGGTCGCAGCCCAAGTTTGGCAGCACCACTGATGGCGAACACATCGCGATCCAGCCGCGCGCCTGTTGCTTTTGCGACTGCCTTCAGCGCTGTCGCGCGAGCCTTGTCGTCTTCGAGCAGATCCATCTTGTTTACCGCGATGATCTCAGGCTTGTCGGCGAGCACTTCGCTGTACGCCTTGAGCTCCGCGCGGATGGTCTCGTAGTTTTCAGCCGCGCTCTTGCCGTTGTCGGCTTCGACGTCGAGCAGGTGAATGATGACTTTCGTGCGTTCGATGTGGCGCAGGAAGTCGTGCCCGAGGCCTGCGCCGATCAATCCGGGGATGTCGGCAATCACGATGCGTCGAGCGCCGTCGATCTCGCAGACACCAAGCTGGGGCGAAAGCGTCGTGAATGGATAGTTCGCGATCTTGGGCGTGGCCTTGGTGAGCGCGGCCAGCAGCGTGCTCTTGCCGGCGTTGGGCAAGCCGACCAATCCCACTTCGGCGATGAGCTTGAGTTCCAACCGCGCCCGAAACGTCGCACCGGGCTGTCCGGGCTCGCTGCTCTTGGGGCTTTGGTTCGTGCTGCGCTTGAAGTGCTCGTTGCCCCAGCCGCCGCGGCCGCCCTTGCACAAGATCACGGTCTCACCGACCTTGAGGTCGTGCACGAGTTCGCCGGTTTCGTCGTTGTAGATCAGCGTTCCGGCGGGCAGGTGCAGCACCAGGTCCTCGCCGCGTCGTCCCGAGCACTGCTTTGCGCCGCCGCTGTCGCCGTTCTGAGCCGTCCACTCAGCTTGGAAGCGAAAGTCATAGAGCGTGCTCATGCCGTCGTCGGCAACTGCGACCACATCGCCGCCGTCACCGCCGTTTCCGCCGTCAGGCCCGCCCTTGTTGACGAACTTCTCGCGCCGAAACGAAACCGCGCCGTTACCACCGTTGCCGGCACGAAGGTTAATCACTGCTTTATCGACGAACATGGTACAGGGTAGGTGAACAAAGCGAAAAGCGATAACGTGAAAGGCGATAAATGAAAACAGCGTGCGACCCACGAGAATCGCACGCTGCCAGTTGATTTTCGCGTTATCGTTTCATGCAGCCCGCCGCAGCCGGCCCGCCGCAAACGTCCGCAGCAGTCGCTCGCGATCACCCGCTCGCGCAAACCGCGTGAAGGCCACTGCCATCCGCACCGGACCGGGCTCGCTGTCGTCCATCCACACGATGTTGCCAAACACAAACACCGCTCGGCCAGGACCCACATCGCCCGCGGCCAGCACGGCCTCGGGCAGTTCGATCTTCATGGCCACGGGCGTGCCGGGCTCAAGCCCGCGATCGAGCTCAAACTGCAAGCCGCCTTCGCTGATGTCGTAGGTGTGCCCTTCCCAGTCAAAGGTCTCGCTGTCCAGCGTGCGAATCGCGATCGCCGTGTACGCGGCAGGCAGCATGAACCGCTCAAATTGCCGACGATTCGTTATAGGGAAGGTGCTCATGGCGTCGCTCCGAATCTGAAACCACTGCCTTTCCTACGCAACGCGCATGCCGCGTGTGCGGGCAGATGTCAGAGATATCGGGCGACCGGATACCCAACTTGAACGCCACGCGCGACATTTCAGACGGTTTGGGCTAACCTGCCCGAACGGTGTTCGGCACGCCCAGAAGGGGGTTCTCATGTTTGGCTTTCTTGATCCGAAGAAGTCGTTTTGGAAGTGGTTTGAGTCAAACAGCCAGTCGCTTCTTCGGGCCCCCATCGGTCCCGGCCCCGAGTTTCACGAGTTGGGACGCCGCATCCAGAAAGTCCATCCCGAGCTTGTCTTCGAGATGGGTGGCGCACCCGATCAACCGCGTCAGCTTGTCATCAGCGCCGGAGGAGATCGCAGCATCTTTCATGTCGTTGAAGAACTGGTCGATCTCGCGCCGAAGGTGCCTGGCTGGCAGATCATCCGCTTCAAGCCTCGCGAGCCCAACTACGCCCAACACTCCATGAGCCTGAACGATCTCAGCATCGGACCGGAGAACATCCGCTTTCAACTTCTTGCCGGCTGGGACCCGACTGGTCTTCAGTTCCAGCTCGCCGTCGATCTCTTCATCGACGGGTGCACACACGAAGGCGAACAGCAGTTTGTCGGCGCGGCGTTCATCTTGCTTGATGGCGCTCTGGGCGAGTACGACGTGACCATGAAGATGGGGCGTCTCCGCGTGCTGCCCGGCTCCGCCGCGCCTGCGTCGGCACATCGCTGGGAAGATTTCGTCGCGATGTTCGATGAAGCCTTCGAAGATCTGACTGCGCAAGCAGCAAAACACGCCGCGGCTCGTCACGGCAAGCAGTGACAGGAGAAATGACAAACAGACGCGTTTGCACGCGTCTGTTTGCAATCATGTCACTTCAAACCGGGACCGTATGTGGTGCCGGAATTATTCCTTCACCTTGAACTCCGCGTCAATCACATCATCCTTCCCCGCGCCTTGCGGCTTGGGTTCGGTCGTGCTCGATTCAGCGCCCGCGGGCTGCTGCTTGGCGGCTTCGTACATGACCTTGCCGATCTCCATGCTCGCGGCTTCGAGTTCCTTCATCGCCGCTTCGATCGCTGCACGGTCATCGGCCTTCAGCTTGGTTTCCAGGCTGCTGATCGCGCTCTCCAGCCGTGCACGAACTTCGCTGGTCACCTTGCCGCCGTGCTCTTCCAGGGCCTTGCGGCTCTGAATGACCATCGCGTCGCCCTTGTTCTTGAGGTCCACCAGTTCACGACGCGCCTTGTCCTCCGCCGCGTGGGCTTCGGCATCGCGCTTCATGCGTTCGATCTCGTCCTTGTTCAGACCACCGCTGTTGGTGATCTTGATGTCCGCCTTCTTGCTCGTGGCCTTGTCCATCGCCGTCACGGTCAGAATGCCGTTGGCATCGATGGCAAACTCCACTTCAATCTGCGGCAACCCACGCGGCGCGGGCGCAAGACCCGCGAGTTCAAACTGCCCCAGCGTGCGGTTGTCCTTCGCAAACTCGCGCTCGCCCTGCAGCACGTGAATCATCACGCTCGTCTGGCTGTCGGCCGCCGTGCTGAACGTTTCCTTACGGCTCGTGGGAATCGTCGTGTTGCGTTCAATCAGGCGCGTCATCACGCCGCCCAGGGTTTCAACACCCAGCGACAAAGGCGTGACGTCGAGCAGCAGAATGTCCTTGACATCGCCCATCAGCACGCCGCCCTGAATGGCCGCGCCGACGGCGACGACTTCATCCGGGTTCACACTCTTGTTGGGCTCGCGACCGAAGATCTCCTTGGCGATCTGCTGGGCGCGAGGCATGCGCGTGGAGCCACCCACCAGCACCACTTCATCAATCTTGCTGATGTCCAGCTTCGCATCGCGCAGCGCGGCTTGGCACGGAGCCTTCAGGCGATCAAACAGATCGCCCGTGATGCTCTCAAACTTCGCACGCGTCAGCGACACCTGCAAGTGCTTGGGGCCGTTCTGGTCCGCCGTGATGAACGGCAGGTTGATCGTGGTTTCCATCGCGGTCGACAGCTCGATCTTGGCTTTTTCCGCCGCTTCCTTCAGGCGCTGCAGCGCCATCGGGTCCTTGCGAATGTCGATGCCTTCCTTCTTCTTGAACTCGTCAGCAAGGAAGTCAATGACGCGCTGGTCCCAGTCGTCACCGCCCAGGTGTGTGTCGCCGTTGGTGCTGAGCACTTCAAAGACGCCATCGCCGATGTCGAGGATGCTCACGTCGAACGTGCCGCCACCCAGGTCAAACACCGCGATCTTCTGGTTCTTCTTGCCCTTGTCCAGGCCATACGCGAGGGCCGCCGCCGTCGGCTCGTTGATGATGCGTTCAACCTTCAGCCCGGCGATCTCGCCTGCGTCCTTGGTCGCCTGACGCTGCGCGTCGTTGAAGTACGCCGGCACCGTGATGACCGCGCGATCAACCTTCTCGCCCAGGTAGTCTTCCGCCGTCTTCTTGAGGTCCTGCAGAATGAACGCACTGACCTGCTGGGGCGTGAACTCGCCTTGGTTCACCTTCACCTTGACGCTGTCGTCAGCGCCGCCGGTGATGATGTAAGGAACCTTGCTCTCTTCGTTGCCGCTCTTGCCGTAGGCGTTGTCGCCCGTCGCGCTCACTTCGCTGCGACGCCGACCCATGAAACGCTTGACCGAGTAGATCGTGTTCTTGGGGTTGGTCACCTGCTGGTGCTTGGCAGGCTGGCCGACGAGCCGCTCGCCCTTGTCCGTAAAGCCGACCACGCTGGGCGTGATGCGGTTGCCCGTGCTGTTGATGAGAACCTTGGGGCTGCCGCCTTCCATGATGGCCACGCAGCTGTTGGTTGTACCGAGGTCGATGCCGATGATTTTGCCCATAGGTGAAATCTCCTGTCACCACTCGTTCTGCAAGTTGCGTGCCAGTCTAGACGCCGAACACCGCTGGACTTACATGGCGACATGCCGCATCCGACTTCTGCCAACGGAACCCAGCCTGCCGGAATGGCAGGCCGCTTCAGCCCACGGCATTTTGCAACTGACGCACATTCTCAGCGGTAGACCCATCGAGCGCCCGCTGGCTCGCTCAGGAGTCCGCCATGCAATCCCTCATCAAATCGTCCATCCTGCCTCTCTTTGTCCTTGGTGCATCGATCGTCAGCCCGGAGTTTTCGATCGCGCAAATCCCGCCTCAGATCGACATCATCGCGCGAACGGGCACGCCCGCTCCCGGCGCACTCCCCGGCCAGACATTTGTTCTCTTTCGCGCACCGTTCATCAACAACAACGGCGACATCGCGTTCACTGCGTCGTTCAATGGTGGCTCGTTCGACAACTCGGGCATCTGGATCTCCCGAATTCCAGAGCCGCTCTCACTTGTCGTGCGAGAAGGCATGCCGATCACTGCGACGACACGACACAGCGACTTTTACTCCCCGGTTCACCCGATGGCGCTGAGTCACGGTGGTCACGTGACCTATGTGAGCAATCTTGTTGGACCGGAGTCTCGCAATGCCGGGGCGAGCGTGTGGTCGACACGTACGGGATCTCGCGAGCAACTCGGGCGAGCGAATCAGACCGTACTGCTGGGCGGCACCAGCTTCACGCTCAATAACTTCGTCCTGCCGTTGAGCGTGCCAGAGGGCTACACGCTCTACACCTCAAACAATGGAAACCTGCTGGTGCAAGACGCCGGAGAGGGCGCGCCCAGCCGAAGAGCGATCGCATCTCTGACGAATCTGACGCCCACCATGCCCTATGTGGTCGGCATCACGCGACTGGCTTCGATGAACTCCAGCGGCCTCGCACTCGTTGAAGCCAGGGGTGATACCTCAACCGTGCCGACGTTCATCCCGAGCCTCATTCAGTACAACACACAGGGCGATCCAACTTTCATCGTTGAAGGACGAACGGACACGACGCTCTTTCCAGGCACGTCTGTCGCGAACATCTTGCAGGCTCTCATCGCGGATGATGGCACCATCGCGTTCACGGCCGTAGCTCGTGGGTCTGGACCAATCGCTTCATGGCCACGGTCGCTGTTCTACATACGTAACTCGCAGCGGCGTGAGATCCTGGCCGTCGGCGCGCGACTGCCGATCCTGCAGACTTCCGAGTCTGTCACCGACTGGCTGAATCTTGATCTGTCCGCCGACGGCCAACTGCTCGTCCGCATGATTGCAACGGACTCGCTATCCGGTCTGTCTCGTCAGATTGTTGCGCTTTACCGCGGTGATGTATGGGTGCAAGTTGCACGACAGGGTGATCCTGCACCTGGCATTTCCAATCGCTTTTTTGCCGGCTCTTTCAATGCTTCCATGTCCTCCAACGGCATTGTCCTGTTGCACAGTGCCATGGTGGACGATTCCGGAGCCCCCGCTGGCGAAGCCACATGGCTCAACCGCGCATCGCGAGGACTCTCATTGCTCCTGACTGATCGTGTGTTGATCGACGTCGACCCCGGCCCCGGCCAGGATTTCCGCATCATGCAGCCATCATGGCAACCAGCGGCGGGCACAGTGGTCATCGAGGGTTCGTCCATCAACACTGCTGGCGTTGTTGCGGCCGCATTCACTGATATCAACAACAATCAGTTCATGGTCGTGGGTCGCGTCACTCCTCCAAACCTGTGTGACTCAATCGACTTCAACGGCAACGGCGTGTTCCCAGAAAACCAGGATGTCATCGACTTCTTCAGTACTCTCGCCGGCGCATGTCCGCTCAATCAAGGTTGCGACATCGACTTCAACAACAATGGCGTCTTTCCGGAAGACCAAGATGTGATTGATTTCTTTCAGGTTCTCGCGGGCGGCAGCTGCCTCTAGCGCAGCCTACCTCCCCACCACCAGCACAATCCAGTCATCCCGCAACTCATCCGCCGACGCCACTGCCACAGGCGTCTGCCCGGGTGCCACGTTCAAGTCCTTGTACAGCGCAACCTCGCTGAACCCCGCCTCCTGCATTGCCTCGGTCAGTTCCACGAGCGACCACAGACGCCACTCGTAGACAAACGCTCGCGGCATCTCGGCGATGACGTCGCCGTCGAGCACGACACGAAAGCTGATGCTGTTGCGGACTCGCGCCGTGCGCGGGTCCGCTTCTTCGTGCCGCCACACGTAGTGAATCATCTCGCGTCCGCGTGCCGGATGTTTGCGCTCCAGCACACCGAGGCGATACGCGCTGGGGCCGCCGTAAAGATCGCACGCGAAGATGCCGCCGCCGAAGCCTGCGTTGCCAGCATCAAGCCGCCGCTTGCACGCGCGCAAGTACCGCACCAGCGCGTCGCGTGTGGCGATGTATCCGATCGAAAAATTGCCCACGAAGATGACATCCGCTCCCCGTGCGTCATCCGCGGCGGTGCAGTCTGCCTGCACGACCTCCAGCCCGCTCAACGCCTGCTCCGCTGCGCTACGCCGTGCCCGAGCCAAGGCCTCGCCATCCAGATCCACCGCCATCGCACCTGCGCGTTCACCCCGCCCCCTTGCTTCCCCCAGCCAACGCAGACAAACCGATGCAGTACCCGCAAAGTCCTCTCGAAGCATCAAGGGCTCGCCGCCATGTGCGCCACGCAGCAGCGCCACCACATGCCGCGGACTTTGCACACAGAGTTCATAGCAGTCATGACGGTCAAGCATGTGCGGAATGATTGGCCGTATCGGCGACTCATGAAAATCGGGGATGAACTCGCAACCCCCGCACGCACTCAATCCAACGTGTGCGTTCAACCAAAATCGGGAACAAGCACCCCCATCGTCAGACGATCTTTCCATCAGCGGCGTTCCTTGATTCGCACTCCGCGCATGCAGATTCCGTCCCGCTTCAGAAGGAGTGCGCGTTGGACACATCAGCGATCCCTTTGTCAGCGTCCATCGAGGCTGTCGCCGCCGCGAGATTCGCCGAACTCTTTCGCGCATTGCCCGTCGCGTGCATCGCCTTCGACGCCGACGGACAGATCTTCGAGTGGAATGACGCCGCAGCACGCAGCACTGGTCGCCGCGTGGACCTCGCGCTGGGCGCAGACGTCCGTGAACTGCTGCAGACCGACGAACGCTTCGATCGCATCGCCCAGGCCGCGTGGCAAGGCGAGACCATCCTTGACCATTCCCTCGATATCGCCCTGACCGCCAGCCCCTCTACCTGCCTCGTCAGCATGGTCCCGCTGCGATCAAGCGGCCGTACCACCGGCGTGCTCTGCGCAATCGTGGATGTCAGCCGCGAGCGCAATCTCGCCTCGATGCTGCAGGAGAAATTGGAAGAACTTGATCGCGCCAGCGCGGAACTGGAGCGACTCAGTTCCATCGACACGCTCACGGGCCTCGCCAACACACGCCGCTTTCGTGAGTGTCTCGCCACTGCTGCCGCCCGCGTCCGTCTGCAAGGCGACCTTTCGCTGATCATGCTCGACGTCGATCACTTCAAGTCCTTCAACGACGAGCACGGCCATCAGGCAGGCGACGAAGTCCTCGCCATCGTCGGCGAAGTCATGCGTGAACTGGGCCGCCCGACAGACACGCCCGCTCGCTACGGGGGCGAAGAGTTCGCGGTGATTCTGCCGGGAACCACCGAACGCAGCCCTCGAAGCATGGCCATGCGCATACCGCACCATCACCGCGAGTTTCGGCGTCAGCAGCCTCGGCCCCGACGCCACACCGGGCGAACTCATCGCCGCAGCCGATGAAGCTCTCTACGCCAGCAAGCGCAGCGGTCGCAACCGGGTGACAGCCGCATCAACACTCCCCAGGCAAGAGCCCGCCTTTGATGGCGCCGCGTGGCTGAACCGCCGCGAAACCGCCCTCCACGGCGCACTCCTCTCCCCCGCTCGCATGCGAACCCAGATCGCCCTCGGCATGCACTTCGCATGGAAGAATCAGGTCCGCACAGCTTTGGCCGCTTCCAAACCCGTTCCGACCCTTGCCCTCGACACTTGGTTGCAGTGGCTGACCACCGAAGCCGCCTCCAACGCGTCACCGGCTCTCTGCGCAGCGCTAACCCAGGCCCTGCAGAACACCGCTCTCGCCGCCGCAACGGCCGAGAAGCACTGCTTGATGCCGCTCGAGCGCTCCTGTCGCCGGATGGAAGTGCTGCTCTACGCCTGGGAAGTTGCGTAACTGCAAGTCAATACCTATCATTTTCCAAACACACTTCGTCCGTCGCTGATGAAACTCACCCATCACGGCTATAGGCCCTGACGACACCACACTAAGTGCTTTCCTTTCAGACACTAAAGCCAAAACATGCATCCCAGACAGAAAAAGTCTTCCACTTTACTGGCATCTTGGAAATTCTGTGGCATATTCACAGAGTCTTGTCTCTCTCTCCTCCTAATACTCGGCTGCGGGCGGAAATTCGCAGTCGGGTTTGATGAACAACGCGGAGCCTGAACCAGCATGACTGGTGAAGGGCATCGCGAGTTCGACGGTGTCTTGTCTCTCTCTCCTCCTATGACTCAGCCACGGGCGGAAACGCGTGGCTGAGCCTTTTTTTGGACGTTGCGTTCTCCGCATCAGTCCCCCGCAACCGCCTCGCACATTGAGGCGGCCCGCCCCTCACCTCCGCACAATCCCACCACACCATCCAGCCCAAGCCTTCGGCAGAGGCGGACCAATTTTCCTATCTGTGTCAGTCGTCACCGCTTCGCGACCATGTTGCGTTCTTGCAACATCCGACCCGCCAAGCAGCGTCCAGCGTCCGAAGATGCTGGCATGACCGCGCATCAGCCCGACTACTTCCCTGAGCAAGACCCGCTGCCCTTCGCCCCTGGCGGAGCCGGCGATGACAACTCACCCCGCGCCTCGTACACGAGCGTGGACCGCGTCGGTGCGCTCATGCAGGACCTGCACCGACTGCTCGACCAGTCCATCCAGCACGTCGACAAGGCCAAGACCACGCTGACCAGCGACAACGTCGTGACCGCCGCCGCCGCGGCCGTCGTCGAACGTCACCTCGCCAGCGCGGCCGACGACTTGGAACGCATGGCTGAACTTGTCCACGCCGCCATGCAGGGCAAGGCCACTCCGCTGGGTTCGACCAATCTCTCCCGTGCAAGGCCCGTCACTCTGGGTGAAGCGCTCACGCACGCCATCGATGTCTGCAAGCCGCTGGCCTCCAAGCACAACGTCACGTGCAATGTCTCTGTGGCACCCGCGCTCGCCAGCCTCCCCAGCGGCGCGATGTACACCGTCGCTCTCAACGCCATTCAGAACGCCATCGAAGCCGTTGCCCGCACCAACATGCCCGGCACCGTGGATATCGAACTTCGCCCCGATGTCGCCCCGCGCGAAGCCTACGGCCGTGACGGCCGCGTCTGGTGCGTGCTCGACGTGCGCGACACTGGTGCGGGCCTCCCAAAGAACGTTGATCCCAAGCGCGTCTTTGATCTTGGCTTTACCACCAAGCCCAACGGCGCAGGCGTGGGCCTGGGCGTCGCACGCAGCGTCGTGCAGGGCATGGGCGGCACCATCGACCTCTTGCCCCGCTCGCAGCAACACCCCGGCGAAATCGGCTGCCTCTTCCGTGTGCGCTTCCCCTGCGTCACGCTCAACACGTCGCAGTATCGCCACACCGCGTGAAAGTGAGGCAAGCCGTGCCCCAGCCCCCACCCACTTCCACGACGACATCCGCCGCGAAACTGCTCATTGTCGATGCCGACGTCCCCGCCGCGCAGTCGCTGGCGAGCTTCTTCACGGCCGACGGCTATCAGGTCCTGCTCGCCTCCAGCGCGGCAGAGGCCCTGGACGCTCTCACGGCCCACGCCAACACCATCGACTGCGTACTCACCGAGCTCTCACTGCCCGACATGTCCGGGCAGGACTTCCTGCGCACGCTAAGCAAGCAGCACCGCGCCACCGCTGTCATCGTCACCACCGCGTACGGCAGCGTTGAGTCCGCAGTCGAAAGCCTCCGGGCCGGCGCGTGCGACTACCTCGTCAAGCCCTATGTCGATGGCGAACTGCGCCAGGCTCTCGATCGTGCCCTGCGCGAGCGGGCCCTGCGCAGCGAGAACGTCGCCCTGCGCGGTCGTCTCGAACGCAAGCACAACCTCGACAACATCGCGGGCAGCGACGCTCGCATGCAGAAGGTCTTTGAACTGGTCCGCGCCGTCGCGCCCAGTCGCACCACTGTCCTCATGACCGGCGAAAGCGGCACAGGGAAGAGCCTCATCGCTCACGCCATTCACCAGCACAGCCCGCGTAGCGCCAAGCCCTTCGTCGAGATCAGTTGCGGCAGCATTCCCGAAACGCTGCTCGAAAGCGAACTCTTCGGCCACGTCAAGGGCGCTTTCACCGGCGCACACGCCGACAAGGTGGGCCGCTTCCTCGCAGCCAACGGCGGCACCATCTTCCTCGACGAAATCAACTCTGCCAGCCCCGGCATGCAGCTCAAACTGCTTCGTGTGCTGCAGGAGCGCCGCTTCGAGCCCGTCGGCTCCTCCACCACTATCGAGGTCGACGTCCGCGTCATTCTCGCAACCAACCAGCCCCTCGAAAAGCTCGTGCACTCCGGCGTGTTCCGCCAGGACTTGTACTACCGCATCAACGTCGTCAACATCACGCTGCCTCCGCTGCGCGATCGCATCAGCGACATCCCGGAAATGGCTCGCTTCTTCCTCGCCAAGCACGCCGCGGAACTCAACCGCCAGATCGTCGACTTTGACGCCGACGCGCTCGCCGCGCTGCAGCGTTACGCCTTCCCCGGTAACGTGCGCGAACTGCAGAACATCATCGAGCGTGCCGCCGTGCTCACGCGCGGTCAGGTCATCAGTCTCGAAGACCTGCCCGAACATGTTCTGGCGACGCCGGAGCGCACCGTCACGCGTCCGCTGGCGCTGGCCGATGTCGCGGCAGACGAGACACCTTGGACCCCGCAGACGCTGGAAGACGCGCTGCGTGATCCCGAGCGCCGCATCATCCGCAAGGCGCTGGCCGCCAACAACTGGAACCGCCAGAAGACCAGCGAGCAACTGGGCATCAATCGCACCACGCTCTACAAGAAGATGAAGGCTTTGGGCATGCTCGACGATCCCAACGAGGGTGAGCATCAGCCGCGTCTGGCGAGTTGATCTGTCACTTAGGCGAATCCAGCGGCACGCTTTCCTCATAAGGCTCTCGTGAGCCTTCGATGACAGCGGTCACAAGCCTCAGATGCGCACTACGCACCGGGAAACTCTCCACGCATGACAGAGCCTCGAACGCTTCGGGTATCTCCATGCGCTGTGCATAGGTCAGCGCGAGCAGGCCCATGGTCACATCTCGCACATGCTGCGAACGTCCTGGGTGCGTGAACGCCCGCACGCGCAGATCCTCCGCCACAGTCAGTGCCTCATCGCACATCCCCGACCAGATCAGCGAGTGCGCGAACAAGTTGAGTCGCACTTCATACTCAAACGACAACTCACCATACGAGCGTCGCACCGACTCCAGCGATCTGCGCAGTCGCGGAAGCGCCTCGCCGTACAGCCGGTCCTGAACCAGCCCCTCCGCCACGCCGTCAGAAACGATCACCGTATACGAATGGTCCGGCCCGAAAATCTTCAGGCAATCCGCCTCGATTTCTGAGTACAAGGCAAACGCCTCTTGGTTTCGTTGGCGCTGTCTGAGGGCCTGACCAAGGTTCATCTTCGCCACGATCGTTTGCACACTGTTGTTGCCGTGCACTTGTTCGTTGACACGCACGCTCTCCTTTGACCATTCGATCATGCGCGGTTCTGATGGCAATCTCGCGGAAATGATCACAAGCGACTGCAACGCCTGCAGGGTCTGTTGGTGCCCCTCGCCGAGCGCGCGCACATGACGCTGCCAGCTTCGCTCGGCGGTGTCAATTGCTTCCTTGATGCGCAGCACGCTCGAGTCCACGATTGCCTGCGCCCACACGGTTTCGGCTCGCATGGCGACGGGGTGATCCGGCCCCAGCGCCTGCACCGCATCCTGATACGCCGCACGCGCATATGGCTCATCAGCACGCTCGCTGCCCATCCGCGCCATGCCCAGCGCCAGCTCAACGCGTGCCCGCAGAGCCCGCTCGCTGCGCGGCCCGAACCGCTCAATGAACTCCCGTTCAGCGATGCGTTGGTGATGCAGCGCCTTTTCAAGCTGCGAAAGCGCGCTGTAGGTGTTGCCTAGCAACGTGTGCGTTTCCGCTCGCACCACAGGATCAAGATCTTCGTTCTTCTCAAGCTCACCCGCCGATGCATCAAGCATCTCTCGCACCGTCAGTTCGCGCCCCAACGCCACTTGAGGTGTCCCTGCCGCGATCATCCGCTTCAGAACCTCCGCCGTCTGCTCCGCTCGCTGCGCCTGCAGCGTCGCGCGCTCAGCCGCCTGGGTCGCACGCACCGCCTGCCACCCCACCAGCGCAGTCGCAGCCACCATGGTCACTGCCACTGCACCCGCTGCGGCCACCAGCACCTTGTTCCGCGCTGCAAACTTCCGCAACTGATAAACCGTCGTCTGAGGCCGTGCCTGCACCGGCTGTCCGCTCAGGTACCGCCGCACATCATCAGCCAGTTCCGCCGCGCTCTGATACCGCTTCTCAACCGTCTTCTCCAGCGCCTTGCCGACGATCGCCTCGATATCTCCCCGCAAGTCACGCCGCACCCGCCCCAACGGCGTCGCTTCCTTGCTCTTGACAGCCTCAATCGCTTCCAGCAGGCTCATCGTGGGCAGTTCAATCGCAGGCCGGCCCGCGAGCAGTTCGTACAGCATCGCCCCCAGCGCGTACACATCGCTGCGCACATCCACCAGCCGCTGGTCACCCGACAACTGCTCGGGGCTCATGTAGCCCAGCGTGCCGATCACCTGCCCCGCCCCGGTCGCCAGTGTCGCGCTGGGAGATGCCTCCGCCGCCGTCAATCGCGCAACGCCGAAATCCAGAATCTTCGGCTCCCCGGCTGCATTCACGAGGATGTTGCTGGGCTTGAGATCCCGGTGAATCACGCCGCGCTTGTGCGCGTGGTCCACGCCGTCCGCGATCTTCCCCATCAGCTCCAGTATCTCGCGTGCCGACGCCTTGTGCTCCCGCACCCACTTGTGCAGCGAGACTCCCTCGGCCAGTTCCATCGCCAGGAAGCTGCGCAGCCGCCCATCCACATCCGCCGCTCCCGCCTCCAGCACCTGCGCAATCGCCGCGTGCTGCAGCATCCCCAGCGCCTGCGCCTCATGTCGAAAGCGTCGCATCATCGATGGCGTCGCCACGTCGCTGCGCACCAGCTTGATCGCCACGCGCCGCTGCGGGAACCGCTGCTGCGCTTCGTACACCACGCCCATCCCGCCGCGACCGATCTCGCGAATGACCTCATACTGCCCGATCACCTTGGGCACCGCAACCACTGCGTCCATCTCCGCGAAGGCGCCCGCCACGCCACTCACGCCGCTGTCCAGCAGCCCAGTCGCCTCGCTGTACGCCAGCAGGCTCTCCAGTTCCGTCGCGATGCTCTCATGCTCCGCGCGTGCTTCTGCGAGTACGCGCTCGCGCGCTGATGCGTCACTCGCGATCGCCCGCTCAAAGTACGCCCGCACGCGTGTTTCGCGAGATGCAGTCTCCACGCCGTCTCCTGCGCGCCTCACACCGGCTTGGCGCGATCCACTTCACGCATCAGCCATGCACGCGCGAATGTCCACTCGTTCTTCACCGTCGTTGAAGAGACACCCAGCGCGGCGGCGGTCTGCTCAATGTTCAACCCCGCGAAAAATCGCAGCATCACAACCTCATACTGCCGCTCATCGCGACGCCGCAGGCTCTCCATCGCATCATCCAGCGCGAGCAGATCGTCCACCGCCCGCGCGGGCGTGTCGCTCAACGTCGGCAGCCCGCCGTCATCATCAAACACCGCAGCCCGTCCGCGAATCGCCTTCAGATGCCGTGCCCGATCAATCAATATCTGCCGCATCGCTCGCGCCGCGGCGCCAAAAAAGTGCGCCCGGCTCTCCCACGCAGGCTCCGCATTGCGCACCAGCTTCAGATACGCCTCATGCACCAGGCTCGTCGGCTGAATCGTCACCTTCGCGTCTGGCCGCTCCTTCGCAAGCAGCGCCGCCGCTATCGAGCGCAGTTCGTCATACACCGCGTCAAAGAGCTGCGCCTTCGCTGACTGATCGCCCTGCGAGACGCTTTCCAAGACCCGGGTAATGTCAGCCGGCACGCTTGCCACGGATGCATTGTAAGGGATTCGTCTACAGCCTGCCAGACCCCTCACGCACGGTCAAGCGCCGTCTGCAGGTCCGAAATGAGATCATCCACCCGCTCGATACCAATCGACAGCCGAATCAAGTCCGCTGGCGGCGCGAATCTCTCGCGCAGTTCCGCAGGCACGCTCTTGTGCGACATGCTCGCCGGCATGCTGACCGAACTCGAGATGCTTCCAAAACTCACCCGGATCGCAAACAGTCGCAGTGCCTGCACCACCTTCGCCGACCGCTCCACGCTGCCGGTCATGAAACTCAGGACCGCCCCATCCCCCGCCGACTGCCGCCGGTGCAGTTCCCGGCGCGAATGCCCGTCCAGCCCCACATACAGCACGCGTTGCACATCACTGCGCCCCGCCAGAAACGCCGCCACTCGCTTCGCGTTCTCCTGCTGACGCTCCAGACGCAGCGCCATGGTCTCCATCCCCCGCAGCATCAGCGCACACTCAAACGGCGGCAGCGCAACGCCCTCCGCGTTGTGATGAAACGCCAGTTCGTCAATCAGCGCCTGCTCGCGCAGCGCAAGCACACCCGCCATCACATCACTGTGTCCGTTCAGATACTTCGTCGCAGAGTGCATCACCACATGCGCACCCAGCGCCAGAGGCTTGATGTTCAGAGACGTCAGACTGGTGTTGTCCACCGTCAGCAGCACCCCGCGCTGCCGCGCTATCGCCGCCAACCCCGCAATATCGCACACCGTCTGCATCGGGTTGCCCAAAGGCTCCACGTGCATCATCCGCGTGCGATCGGTCATCAACCCCGCCACGCGATCAAGATCCGTGAGATCCTCATACCGAACCACGATGCCGCGCTTGCTCCATACCTGCGTGAACAGCCGAAATGTACCGCCATACAGGTCCGCGGATGCCAGCACTTCATCACCGGGCCGCAGAAACGTCGCGAGCCCATCCAGCGCCGCGACCCCGCTCGGAAACGCAAACGCCCGCGCCCCGTCTTCCAAGTGCGCCAACTGCGCCTCCAGCACATCACGCGTCGGGTTCGCGCCACGGCTGTAGTCATACTTCCCAAACGCCAGCGGCGTCTCCTGGTCATACGTCGCCGACAGATAAATCGGAGCAACACTCGCGCGATACGGATCGCCGCCATGCGCCCCTTGCGCTCCGTCCACTCCAGGATGAACCAGCCGCGTCTCAATGTGCATAATGCATGTCCTGTCGATACCCGACAACATCAACACTCTGCCGCCGAGCGTTCATTGTCCGCTCCACCACCGCGCCACCCGCTCGCGCCACGACCGCTCCGCCAGTTCCCGCAGTTCACCCGCCTCCAGCATGATGCCCCGGCACGACGGACACTGATCGATGTCCACGTGCGGCTTGTCAACATGCTCCCGCAGCACCAGTTCCACCCGATCTCGCGGACATTGCAGAGCTTTGCCCCGAAAGAGCGCCACCCGCCGCTGCCGCTGCGGAGCATGGTCATCAATCGCTTCCGCCGTCGCCTCGCACGCCAGCACGCGCTTCAGTTCCTCGGGGTCAAACCACATCACCCCGCATGCCGCGCACACGTCCACGCCAAATTCCCCCGAACTGCGATGATCCATCGCCATGCCGCACTTCGGGCACGCAAGTCGAAATGGCGATGGCGGCACAGTCAGCGGCGCGTGCGGCGAGAAGGGCATGCCCAAAGGTATCGCGATTGCCGCGACGTTTGTCGCGAAGACTCAGAACGCCAGCCCGTCACTGTCCTTCACGCCCAGCGAGTTGTAGATCTCCTGCGTCGCCGTGCTGCGATTCAGCGTGTACAGGTGCAGACCCGCCACACCATGATCCAGCAAATCGCGACACTGCTCCGTCGCCCAGTGCACGCCCACGCGCCGCACCGCGTCCGGGTCACTCCCCGCCCGCGCCATCGCTCGCAGCAATGGCGCCGGGAATCGACTGCCCAGCGACAACTCCGCCATCCGCTTCATCCCCTGCACACTCGTGATGGGCATGATCCCCGCGATGATCGGCACGCGAATCCCCAGCAGTTCGCACCGCGCCCGGAAGTCATAAAAATCGCGATTGTCAAAGAACAACTGCGTGACGATGAAGTCCGCCCCCGCGTCAACCTTCGCCTTCAGGTGCTCCAGTTCCACCATCCGGTTGGGCGTCTCCGCATGGCCCTCTGGGTAGCCCGCCACCGCGATGCCAAACCCCTTCGGATGCGGATGCCGCTTCAGGTCATTGAACTTCCGAATCGCCGCCACCAGGTTCGCCGCATACCGGAAATCAATCCACGGCTGCGTCCCCACAGGCAGGTCGCGCGGCACATCACCCCGCAACGCAAGAATGTTGCTGATCCCCGCCGCCGCATACCGCTCCAGAATCCGCTGAATGTCCGACTCACTGTGACACACGCACGTCAGGTGCGGAATCGGATCAAGCGCAGTCGTCGTCTTCAGCCGCACGACCAGATCATGCGTCATCTCGCGCGTGCTGCCACCCGCGCCATACGTCACGCTCACAAAACTCGGACGCAGAGGCTCAAGTTGACGGATCGCATCAAACAGCTCGCCCGCCGCCTGCGGCGTCTTGGGAGGAAAGAACTCGAACGACACCGTCCGTTTGCGAGATTGGAAGTGGTCTGGCAGGTACATGCTGTGCGGTCGAAATATAGACACGGCCCCGCGTGCGGGGCCGTGTCGTGTTGACTTGATCAAGCCTCAACTTCGGCTCAGCGAAGTTCCGAAATCGCCTCGCCAAAGTCGTTCCCGCGCAATCCCAGCCGAGTCCACTGGAATCGCCCGGGCTGCGCCGGCAGCGTGTACTGAGGCTCCCAAAGCCGCCCCGCGGGCGAATACGTCACGCTCGTGAACGCCGGTGAATTCGGGAACTGCGGATTCCAGCCCACGGGCTTCGCGCTCTCCGTCGTCCGCAGATTGACCGACTGATCAAACAGCAGCAGCGGCTGACGCGCTCGTGGATCCAGGAAGAACAGTTCACCGTTCTTCTGGCTGTGACGGTCATATCCGTCGTGCATCTGCACCTTGCCCGAGGGGAAGCGCACATCCACCATCTTGTTCTTGCCCAGCGTGTTGTTCTCACCAATCAACTGGTACGCCGCGTGCGACGTCGCCTGAACCACCACGCCATTGTTGCTCGGCAGATACAGCGGCGGGTTGTAGCTCGCCGGCACCGACTGATAGCTCGAGCTGTAAGGCCAGCGACGCTGATTGATATCCGTGTGCGAGGGCTGATAAGGCTGGAACGCGCCCGCCTGGAACTGCTCCACGTTCTGCCACTGCAGCCGGTAGCGGTCGCTCGGGCACACCGTCGCCACTTCAGGCAGACGCGTCGACGCGTAGTCCTGCAGCACAAGGTGCGTGTACAGCACGTGAGGAATCCACAGCGTCGGACGCTGAATATCCGTCCCGCGACCGCCGCGACGACGAATGATGTCAATCGCCTGCGACGCCGCAGCTTCAAGATCGTCACCAAACACGTTCAAATCAGGAAACTGCGAGAAACCCGCGCGGCCCACATTGTCCTGCGCCGCACGCCACGAGAACGAATAGATCTTGTCCTGATAGTCCGCGGCGTACGAGTGCGTCGCAACGCCCATCGCGCGCATGTTGGTCGTGCACACAAGCTGCCGGCCCGTCTGCCGCCACTTGCCAAGCGCAGGCAGCAGCAGGCTGATGAGCAACGCAATGATCGCGATGACCACAAGCAGCTCGATAAGCGTGAAACCACCACGATGCTGAACAGAACGCAACGGCATGGACTGCATCGACATTCTCCTGTTCATGAGCGACACGCGCTGAAACGACCACATCCTTGTGCGCCGTCCCACCTTGATCGATCAGGTTGAACTTCAGCCAAATCGTACGCGCGTCGGACAGAACGCCCGATACCGCAGTATCCGGGAAAATCGCACACTTGTCAAGCCGAAAAACACACCTGTACCGGCACATCGCACCCTGGCACCCCCCGCACCCGGCTCCGTACCATCCCGCATGAAGGCCGAAACCCTCCTCGCCGAACTCAACCGCCTCCGCCAGGACGTGCCCAAAGACCCCTCCGATCTGGAGTGGGTCACCCTCCACCACGTCTTCTGCTTCGTCAGCTACAAGATGGGCGACTTCCAGAAGTACGTCGACGAAGAAGCAAAGAAGGGCAGCTTCGACAAACTCGAGGATTGACCCCGCGCCGTCGATTCGCTGCCCTCCATCTCATCTGGTTGATGCACTTACGTGCCCGGCGCCTTCCGCGCGCGACTTCCGGGTGTGTCCGTCGTGTTGGCTGGCGGCTCTGGGATCTGCATGATCTTCTTGGTCTGCTCGTCCTTCGCCATGCCTTCTTGAATGCGGTTCACTTCCTGCTGCTGCGCCGCATCAAGTTGCGGAACCTCAGCCGGACGCGTGTTCCAGTAAATCAGAAAGCCCGCGACCGCAAGCAGCCCCACCGCCAGACCGATCTTCCACGGTGCGGGCTTCTCGCGCGAGAGTTTCCGCTTTTCCTTCTCGCCGCCTTCAACTTCAAACTTCGCACGCGTGGTCACTTGGTATCAACTCCGTAGATGCCGTCGCGCGTCGCCCAGAAGAACGCCGGATCGGTGTAGTCCCACGAGAAGCCCCACTGCGACATATCCGGGAACTGCCCGCGATAGAAGAAGTTCATCATGTTGTTCGTGATCACCCCGCCACCGAACTGGCCCGCAGGGAACCGCAGGCGGCTGCTGTCCGCCGGATCAGCTGGAAGCTGCGTCTGCGTGTACACCTGAGACATGTCCACGGCACGTGCGCTGCCATCGCAGAAGACAACCTGCGGCTTCGCACTGATCTTGTTCCACTGCGGCTGGCCCTTGCCCGCGAACTCCTTGTTCTCAAACAGCCAAACCTTGTTCGAAGGGAAGCGGATATCGCTCTGACGGTGACGCTGAATCGCAAAACCGTTGCCCGCCGTCGCCACACCGCGCGTCGCATTGGCAAACCGCTGCGGACGCTGCCAGAAAACCGGCGGATACCAGTAAGACGACGGGAAGATCCACGACGTATCCGACTGCGCGTTGCTGTCCGTGTTCTCACGCAGGAACCGCAGAATCGCTCGGTCATCCGGCGCAAACAGCGACGGATACCGCGAAGCCTGCGTGTTCTCCGAGTAGAACATGTGCGCGGCCCAGTGCATGCCGAACATCTCCGTGCTGATCGTCGAGCCGCCCGAGCCAGGGCCCGTGGGTCCGTAGTTCCAGGCGTACTGGTAGGGCAGTTCGCCGCGCGTGCTCGCCGTCGAAACCGGCGCGAACACCACCGACCGATCGTCCCACCCGCCCGCAAAGCGGTCGGTCGTGTCGAACGGGTTCAGCAGTTGTTCTTTGTTCTCTTGGATGTAATACCCCATGTACGTCGCGTTCTGGTACAGGTAATTCAAACCCACCACGCGACGACCCGACGAACGCGCCTTCCCCAGCGCGGGAATGAGAATGCCAATCAGCAGCGCAATGATCGCGATGACGACCAGCAACTCAATCAACGTGAAGGCGGAACGAGGCTGACCGGTGCGGGGGCGGAAAAGGCTCATGAACTTTGTCTCCGGGGTGAGGCGTCTCGAACGAACGCGACACAACGCCGCAGAACGCGGCATCGTGTCCCCTACATTGCTTCCTGACATCAGTAGAACAGATCATTCCACTCGTGTCAAGCCAATCTTCCAAGCTCCGATACTGTACCAACATGTTTTCGGATCCGTCATTCTTGCGGGTCCATTTATCCAGAGAAAATTTCACTTTCTTTATCACCCCTCCCCCGCTGGGAACCGCAACCCTTCTCCAACGTACCGATTCTTGTCTTGGTCGGCGTTCTTTCGGCCACCTGCCGGCTCCCTCCGGCAAAGTCCGCACAATCCGTTACAATCGCCGACCGCCTGCCCGATGACTAGGCTCATGCTGCCTCTTCCTTGGGGCAGGGCGGGAAGTGTGGGGCTGAAGCAGGCTGCTTCAGCGGGCGGCGGACGCGTCCCGGGCGTGTGTCCCGTGTGCGCGAACGCCGAGTGTTGGTCCAATCGTCATGGCAGAGCCCCAGCGTCAGACAGACTTGGCCGAAACAAGCCCCCTCGCGAAATCGGGCGATGTGCCTGCGCTTGCCGCGAGCAAAGCCGGCGAACCCGTCGCCAACATGGGCAGCACCGGCCCCACCGTCCCCACCACCGAAGAAGTCCTCCAGGAAGTCGCCAAGGCCGCCAGCAACATCGACTCCATCGTCGGTCGCCTTGTCATCGAGAACAACTTCGCCACCCCCGAAGAAGTGCAGAACTGCCTCCAGCAAAGCAGAGGCGTGGGCGACAACTCCCGTTCTCTCGTCGAACTCCTCGTCGACAACGAATACATCACGCGCCGCCAGATGGAGCGCCTGCGCGAGGCCGCCGCCGCCGAACGCAGCGGCAAGAACATCCCCGGCTACAAGTTCATCGAGAAGCTCGGCGCCGGCGCAATGGCCACCGTCTGGAAGGCCAAGCAGATCTCCCTCAACCGCACGGTTGCCGTCAAGATTCTGCCCAAGAAGTTCAGCACCAACAAGCAGTTCATCGAGCGCTTCTACGCCGAAGGCCGCGCCGCCGCGCAACTCAACCACCCCAACATCGTGCAGGCCTATGACGTCGGCAAGGCAGGCGAACTCTACTACTTCGTCATGGAATTCGTCGACGGCAGCACCGTCTACGACGAAATCGCCAAGCGCAAACGCGTGAGCGAAGATGACGCGGTGCAGGTCGTCATCCAGGTCGCCGAAGCCCTCCAGCACGCCCACGAAAAAGGCCTCATCCACCGCGACGTTAAGCCCAAGAACGTCATGATCACCCGCGACGGCGTGGTCAAACTCGCCGACATGGGTCTCGCCCGCGCCATTAGCGACCGTGAAATGGCCGAAGCCGAACAAGGCAAGGCCTTCGGCACCCCCTACTACATCTCGCCCGAGCAAATCCGCGGCGAAGTCAACATCGGCCCGCCCGCCGACATCTACTCGCTGGGCGCAACCCTCTACCACATGGTCACAGGCCAGGTGCCCTTCGACGGCAAGAACCCGTCGAGCGTGATGCACAAGCACCTCAAGGCCGACCTCGTGCCGCCGGATCACGTCTATCCCAAACTCAGCGCCGGTCTGTCCGAGGTCATCGAGATGATGATGGCCAAGGACCCCAAGGCCCGCTACCAGAGCTGTAAAGATTTGCTCATCGACCTGCGGGCCGTCAAGGCCAAGCAGCACCCGCCGATGGCCCACAAGGACTTCGCCCACACCGACCTGACGGCCATCGCCCAGATCGAAGCCGCGGCCCCGGTAGAAGTCGCCCCCGACCGCACCGCCATGGCCAAGAGCTCCCCGCTCGTGCGCCCCTGGCTGCTCTGGGCCCTGGGTGCCAGCGTGCTGGCCAACATCGTCATGGTCATCGTGCTGCTGACGCGAGCAGGTGGCGAATAAGCCCCCGCTCCCATGTCATTTTCGCTTGCATCGCGGGCGTCCTAGAGTTATCCTGCTGCAACATGCGCGACATGACAAGCCAACATCGTTTGTGCAAGATGTGCTTGGGCGAGAGCCTGGCACCATGATGATCGCGCGCAGTGTTCACATGTCTTGTGTTTCGACTCGTCCCCGACATCGTGTCGCGGCGAGGGTGGCTGGCAGTATGGAAGGAGTTCTCTAACTTCATGAGTCGATTCGGTCGCGATAGTGGTCCGCCGGTGCAACGCACACGCGTGAACTTTCTGATCCGCATCACCCCGGTGCGGTTGCTCGGTCCTGAAAACGAACAGTTGGGCGTCGTCGAGACGGCCGACGCGATTCGCATGGCACAGGACAAAGGGATGGATCTTGTCGAGATCGTGCCGGACCAGCGTCCGCCGGTCTGCAAGATCATGGACTACGGCAAGTACAAGTACGAACTTTCTCAGAAGGCTCGTAAGCAGCGCGCCAGTTCCAAGGCGACCGAAATGAAGGAACTGCGCCTGGGTCGCAGCGTGAAGATCGACACGCACGACATCAAGGTGCGCGTCGACCAGGCCCGCCGCTTCATGATGGCCGGCCACAAGGTCATGTTCACCCAGCGCTTCAAAGGCCGCGAAATCGCCCACAAGGATCTGGGCCTCCAGAACCTCGCTGACGTGCGCGACGCTCTGGCCGACATCAGCAAGGTCGAGCAGACCCCGCGCTGGATGGGCAAGCAGGCCAGCATCATCCTCGCCCCCGACAAGCCCAAGATCGAAGCCGCCAAGCGCAAACTCGAAAAGGAAAAAGCCGAGAAGCTCGCACGCGGCGAAAAGGTCGAAGCCGAAAAGAGCATCGAGGAACTCGAGAAGGAAATCGACGCCGAAAACGAGAAGGACATCGGCGACGACGGCGAGGATTGAACCCCGCCCTGTTCGTACACACACCACCCGAGCGTCCCAGACGCTCGGGTTTTTTCATGCCCCCACCGCATGCCTCGATGCCAACTGCCTTGATGCCTGCCCGATTCTCACCACCCACCTCGCTGCATTCCCGCCTTTCCACGAATGCCGAATCACGAATGCCGAATGCCGAATCCCGAATGCCGCGGCCCCCGCTTTTCCACCGCACTCGCCCACCCTCAAAAAAATCTGCACCTATCACCGCGTTTGTGCGCCCATTTCATGTAGGTACCCAACTTCTCGCTTGCATCGCAAATCACAATCTGCGAAAATGCGCACTGGTGGCCCGTCACGAGTCACCGGGCTTGTCTGCAAGCGCAAGCGGCGGCGAAGTGCATGTGAAGCTGACAACAGCAACACCCTCTCAC
>VYMG01000112.1_pt1 | contig 50610 bp, 54 predicted proteins | sample 5115261 | NCBI WGS metagenome assembly VYMG01 (sample SAMN12291781, study PRJNA351875) | freshwater metagenome | isolation source: freshwater lake | place: USA: Michigan, Wintergreen Lake | collected 2013-08-08
GGCGCCGTGACTTGGACTGCCCTGCGCCCGAGGTTCGACGGCGTCGACGGTGCAGGGCCCAAGGACGCCGCCGCCGCCGCGGCCTACCTCGGTACTCTCACCGGGGATGCTTTGGTGCGTGCCAGCGAATACGTTCGGCGCACGCCAGACCAAGTCAGGACCGGGTTCCGCGCGGCACTCGAGGCGACGTTTGCCGTGACCTAACGCCGGGAGCCTGTCATGCCAGCACCGTGACGACCAGCCTCCGGGTGCCGGTGACTAAGGCCGGTGTCTGCATTTGCCTGCCGAGCCTTGTCCCGGGCTACCTGGATGTCGTGCCCGACCTTGTTTAACAAAGAAGGCGTACTGCGGGCGCATGCAGTCAAGGCGTACCTGTTCGACCTCGAGTTGACGTCCGCGCCGCAACGCAACGCGCGGCGGTATCGAAAGAGCCCCGGGGTTTCCACAACGGCGCATCGCCGTGCAAACCGTCTTGTTGACGTTGGGGCCTGGGACTGCGAGGAGCAACCGTCCTCGCCAGTCCGCCAGTCGCATCCAGGCAAGGTCAATCAAGGGGAAATGCTGCATTGCACAATGCATGCGTGATGCCTCCGAGACATCAAACCCCAGTCGCGCTCTTCGTGGCGTTGACCCGAGCCGTGCGCGAAGCTGCGGTGCAGGATGACGTTCGGATCCAGGCCTACGACGTCATTGATAGCATGGCACGGTTGGTCGGCCAGCCCAATTTTCGGCTGGAACTTGACGCGCTTGTCGCCCTGGCTTCCCGACACAGCCGGATCCATTCGGCGCTGCAACCGTTCTGGGATGATCTGTACTCGCTGGCGCCAGAACCGTAGAGCAATGTGGCACCGGAGCCTGTCGAGAGGGCGTCGACCAGCCACCGCCAGTCCGCATGGTGCAGGTCGCTTGCGCGCGGGCCGGTGGGAGTTGATGGCGGCATCGACAAGGGTGCCGCGGGTCCGGGCTGCTATGGCCTCGTTTCGCCGTTCCAGGAACCCGGCAATGGAGTCTTCATCTCGTTGCGACAGAATGTCGGTGCGTCATCCGATCAAAGGATGCGCAAGGCCGCGAGGGGCGTCAGCCTTGGGACAGGCGGGTAGTCGCTCGGATCGACAAGCTCCGTGCGACGCATGCTGACGGGACCGGCCGCAGCGCCGAAGCGGGTTGGAGGAGGAGCATGGCGACCAAACAAACGGCACGTTCGCGCAAATCTGCCCCCAAGGAGGCAAAGAAGCCTGCCGCGGCCAAGCCCACACTGGCCAAGCGCGCCGCACCGGCCAAACGCGTTGCCAAGAAGGCGACAGCCTCCTTCCGTGGCGAGCCCCAGGTCGCGCCGCGGGCGGCCGCAGCATCGTTCGCGCTCAAGTTCCCTCTTGGGAACGACGCTCGGGTCGTGCTCGATGGCTTGAGCCGTTCTGCGATCGACTCGTTCCTCACCAGAACCAACAAGGCCCCCAAGGACAAACCGCTTGCAGACCTCGCCACGGTGCAGGTCAAGAAGGGCGGCAGATGGGTTGGCGTTCCAGGCGTCGACGCCGGTGGACTTGCCGCCGCAGCGATGGCTGCGACCGGCGAACCTCCGGCCGCTTTGCCGGCCAGCAGCGCGGCCGCAGCGAGCAACGGGGAATCCGCCCCAAGCAGCTTGGTCGGCTTCGCAGCAAGCGAAGCAGGCTACTTGGGGGCACTGCCGGCCCGACTCGCCGGTATCGAACGCGGTGATTTGGGCAGGCTGCATCGTGCGGCCGGCGTCAGGCCCGCGACCATGGATGCGCGGCTAATGTTGGCGGTGATCAACCGCCAACGTGGCAAACAGGCTCTGTCGATCACTTCAGCGAACAGCAACGAAGTCGCTGTTGTTGCCAGAGTCGCGGACACAGCATTGTGGCGAGAACTGCCGGACGTGCTCCCAGGCGCGCAACTCGGGATGACGCCCGACGGTTCTGCCATCGTGACCGGTCGCGTGGCGATCGACCGGATCGAGGCCGTTCGCGTCGAGCCCGTGGTCCGCAGCCTCAAAGCCTCACAACTTGTCAGGCCCCAGCTGGAAGCGACGACCCGCACGATGCGCGTCCGCTCAGACCTGCTGCCGGCCGACGTCAAGCCGAAGGGGGGCGTGGGTACGGTGGTCGGAATCGTCGACTTTGGTGGCGACTTCGCTCACGGCAACTTCCGCAAGGCCAACGGCAAGACCCGGCTGCTGGCCATCTGGAATCAGGCTGGCGTCGCGCAGGTCAACAGTCCCTTCAACTACGGCCGCTTGTATACCCAGCAAGAGATCGATGCGGCGCTGCATTCATCCGATCCGTACGCCGCGCTCGGGTACGGTCCTCGCCCGGATACGCCTTTCGAGCGCGGCTCCCATGGCACGCACGTGATGGACATCGCCGCCGGAAACGGGCGCGGAAGCGGCCTGGTAGGAGTGGCGCCGGAGGCCGACCTGGTGTTTGTCGAGGCGTCCGCGAACGACATCCCATGGCAGGGACCCGATGTGGTGAAGAACTCGTTCGGTGATTCGGTCCAGATGCTGGAGGCCATTCGGTTCATCTTCGACCTCGCCGGCGACAGGCCCTGTGTCGTCAACCTGAGCCTCGGGACCAACGGCGGACCGCACGATGGGAGCTCGTTGGTCGAGCAGGGTATCGATGCCATGGTCAGCGAAAAGCCCAACCGCGCAGTCGTCATCGCCGCCAGCAACTCGCAGGGCGACGGCATCCACACGTCGGGCCAGGTTCCGGCGACAGGCCTCGTCGAGGACCTCGTCTGGCGGGTTCGAGATCTGGTTGGCGGCGAGGCTGAGGTCTGGTTCTCCGGAGCCAAGCGGCTCGAGGTCAGCTTGATCGGGCCCGACGGAACCGTCGTGCTGGATGCGCTTCAGCCGGGGAACACGGCGGAAATCACCGATGAGCAGGGAAAGCTGGCCGTCTTTGCCAGCAGCCGCCTCGCTGAGCCGAACAACGGCGACAACGTGTTGGGCATCTACTTGGCGCCAGGTCTGCCCGGTGGCGATTGGACGATCCGGTTGCGCTCTATGGGTGGCGACGCGGTCGACTACCACGCGTGGGTCGAGCGCCTGGATTCGGCGCAGTCATCGTTCGCGCGACCCGTGCCGACACACACCTTGGGGTCGATATCGACCGGTCGGCTGTCGATCGTGGTGGGGTCGTACGACGCGCACAAGACGTCGTTCCCGATCTCCAGCTTCTCTTCGTCGGGACCGACCCGGGATGGACGCGAGAAGCCAGAGGTTTCCGCGCCGGGCGGCTTCGTGATCGCAGCGCACTCGCGCACCGGAACAGGCGTCGTCCGAAAATCCGGAACCAGCATGGCGGCCCCTGCGGTCACTGGCCTGATCGCGCTGATGTTGTCCGAAGCTGCGCGCAAAGGGGTTCAACTGTCGATCAACGACATCCGCGCCAAACTGGCCGCCGGGGCGGAGCAACTGCCGCCAGCGGCGGGAGCCTGGGATCCGCGCTACGGTGCTGGGCGCGCCTCGGCGAGTGCGATCTGACGCCAAGCGAGCGCCATGGACGCGTCTTGGGGTTTGCGCTATGCTGAACTTGCCCTATTAGGAGCAACTTGGCCTGCCAGCTTGTATCCGTACGACGGGGCCCCACCTGGCGAATCATGGCAATCGACCTGTCCAAGCTGCGCAAACTCGAGACGCCGTCGGCATCCATGCAGTCGCGTCGGCCGTCCGAGGACGAGAAGATGGTCGTGCTCGTCAAGCTGCGGCAGGGGTTCGCTCGGCCCAGCTATCTGGTCCCGCGCGGCGAGATCTCCGCAGCGATGTTCTCGACCGAGGTCCCTGCCTCCGCGCTGCAGCGAATCGAGTCCGATCCGGCCGTCGAGTCGGTCTCCATTTCCAAGAGTCTCCCCGGCATTCGCTGAAGGGGTTGTCTGCGGGTCGTCGCCGACGAGCCATGCGTCAGGGACTGGCGCATTTGCCTTGGCCGTTTCGGCCGATCCACGGTGCCCTGAACGCTCGAACTTCGGCGCCGCGCGCGACATGAACTTGGGAGGGCATCCGCATGCGAACACTTGATGCGTCGTCCAGGACCGCCGTCAAGGCCGTCATCGACGCCCATCTGCCTGAGCTGAAGATGCTGCCCGGTTTGGTGGGCGTCGAGCCTGGCTTTCCGATCGTCGACGGAAGCATCCTGCGCGAGCCGGCGATCCTGGTCTTCGTGTCCCACAAGAAGCCCCCGACCGAAATGCTGCTCGAGGATCGGGTCCCGCGTCAGCTCGGGCCCTATCGTGTCGCAGTCATGCAGGCCGATCCCTGGCGCCAGCTTGGAGCCAAGCTTGCAGCCGAAGGCTCCGAGATCGACCTGGCAGCGGATGCCGGCAGCCTGTCGTACGAGGGCATCGAGGGCGATCCGATCGACGTCGAACACCAAGTGGAAAGCTCATTGCTCTGTCACCTCGGTCCAGACGCGGGTTGGCCGGTCTTGAAGCCATTCCTGGAAGCCACCCGATCGTCATTGACCGTCGCGATGTACGACTTCAATGCGGCCTACATCGCCAAGACCTTCATCGACACCATTCGAGACGGAGACATTGAGGCAGCGCTGACCTGGGACGACAGCATGACCGCGCCGGAAACCGAGATCCGTGCCCAACTCAGACAGCGCCTGAAGAGCCGCCTGGACGGCGCGATCATCCAGTGCGGGTCGGGGCGCCGCTTCGCATCCGCCTACCATGCGAAGGTGGCCGTTCGGGACCATGCGTCGTTCTGGCTGTCCAGCGGCAACTGGAGCAAGCGTAGCCAACCAGACATCGATCCGATTGGCGACCCCACCACGGCCAATGGCATGTACTCCGCTGGCAATCGTGAGTGGCATCTCATCGTGGACGATGAAGCTCTGGCCCAGCTGTACGAGCGCTACATCCGCCATGACCTCGAGGCGGCCAAGGCCGACCTGAAGGCAGGCGAGCCGGGCGTCGCGCTCGACGTCCAAGGCGGATGGCACTTCCCCGATGTGCTCGTTCCGATCGAATCGTTGACTGCTGAATCCGGACTGGCACTCGCGACCGTTGAACCGATCGCGCCGGAAGCGCTGCCGTCGGTGCCGCGGCGCATCAAGGTTCAGCCGCTGCTGACGCCGGACAACTATGTGGGACGCGTCGTGGATTGGCTGGCCTCGGCTCGCCGCTCGATCTACCTGCAGTTCTCGTACATCACCTACTCGGACAAGCCCTCCGACGAGCGCTTCACCCAGCTCCTGCTGAGTCTCGCCGAACTCAGCTACAAGCCGGGTCTGGACATGCGCATCATCGTCGGCAACAACGGTGCCGCCGACAAGGTCCGGCGACTGGCGGAGGCCGGATTCAACGAGGCCGTGTTTCGCGTGCAGAGCAACGTGCACAACAAAGGCATCGTGCTCGACGGCGAGTCGGTGCTGGTCAGCAGTGCCAACTGGTCCGCAGACGGCGTGCTGCGCAACCGCGACGCCGGCTTGATCGTGCACGACCGCGAGGTTGCCGGCTACTTCAGCCGCGCGTTCGTCGATGACTGGGAGTCGAGGGCCAGGCCGACGCTCGCCGATGACGCGCCCGTGCTGATTGCGCCGGACGACGGCAGTACGCCCTCAGGCATGGTGCGCATGGCCTGGCGCGACTACTTCAGCTGATTCGAGAGTCAAGTCGAGTTGCGAGCGCGCCGGGTCAGTCCGGCGCGCGGGCTCGACCGCGCGCCCATACGATCCGGCCGCGGATGACGCTGTAGTGGCTGCGACATCCGCGCTTGCGCCACACCGACGGATGCAGCGAGATCTCCCCGGCCGGGTTGACGTTGGCTTTCCAGCGAGGCCTGTCGGTCGTAAGCGTCCGGCCAACTCATCTTGAACCGAGGCTGCCCGGCGATAACGATCATGTCCAGTTAACGAATAGCTGGACACGATGGGAACGGAGAGTAGTCGCAAGCGCCGGCGTTACGGCTCGGACCTGAAGGCGCAGATCCTGGCCGAGTGCAACGCACCCGGTGCGTCGGTCGCCAAGGTCTCGATGGCGCACGGGATCAACGCCAACATCGTGCATGGCTGGCGCAAGCAAGCCCGCGAAGCTGGTGCAGTCACCGTAGCGAAGCAGTTCGTGCCGGTGGCCGTCGCGCCGGCTGTACCGCGAGAGGCTGACGAACGCGCCATCGAGGTCGAACTGCGCCGTGGCGGCATCACGGTCAAGCTGAGTTGGCCGATGAGCGCGGCCCTGGACCTGTCGAGCTGGATGCGCGAGTTGCTGCGGTGATCCGCGTCGATACGGTGTGGATGGCGGTGGAGCCCCTGGACATGCGCTCTGGCACCGAGGCTGCTCTGGCTCGAGTGGTCACGGTGTTCGGCGCAGCGCGCCCACACCACGCCTACCTGTTCGCGAACCGACGCGCCAACCGCATGAAGGTGCTGGTGCACGACGGCATCGGCGTGTGGCTGGCCGCCCGACGACTGAACAGCGGCAAGTTCGCCTGGCCCAAGGACGTCAGTGGCACGCTGACGCTGAGCCGTCCACAGTTCGATGCGCTGGTGCTGGGCCTGCCCTGGCAACGCATCGGAGAAGCTGGTGTGATCACGTTGCTGTAGCTCGTCTATTGCGGCATGTGCCGATGGCCTCGATGCGAGAGGTTCGGCACGATCACAGTCCGTGATCGCCGAAGACCTCGACACGCTGGATCCGGAACAACTGCGCCAGGCACTGCGTGTCTCGCGCGCCGAGGTCGCGTTCAAGCAGGCGGTCATCGACAAGCTCACGCACGAGAACGCGATCCTCAAGCGACTGAAGTTCGCCGCCCAGAGCGAGGCCTATAGCGCCGAACAGAAGAGCCTGCTGGAAGAGACGCTGGATAGCGATCTGGTCGCAGTGGCGGCAGAGATCGAGGGCATGCAACCCTCCGGCAAGGCGGCCGGTGAGAAGCAAGTACCCAAGCGCGAGAAGCTGCCGGCCAACCTGCCGCGCCGCGAGATCCGCCACGAGCCCGAGAACACCACCTGCGGCTGCGGCACCCCGATGCAGCGCATCGGCGAAGACGTGGCCGAGAAGCTGGACTACCAGCCAAGCGTGGTCACGGTGGAGCGCCACATCCGCGGCAAGTGGGTGTGCAAGTGCTGCGAGAAGATCACGCAGGCGCTGGTGGCGCCGCACGTCATCGACAAGGGACTTCCCACGACGAGCCTGCTGGCCCAGGTGCTGGTGGCCAAGTACCTGGACCACCTGCCGCTGTACCGCCAGGAAGCGATCTTCGAGCGCGCTGGGTACCTGATCGCCCGCTCGACCCTGGCACAGTGGGTGGGCGAGTGCGGCGTGCAGTTGCAGCCGCTGGTGGACGCCCTCGCGGCCGAGCTGCTGCGCCAACCGGTGCTGCACGCCGACGAGACGCCTGTGGCCATGCTCAAGCCTGGTCATGGCAAGACGCACCGGGCGTACCTGTGGAGCTACTGCACGACGCCGTTCAACCCGATCAAAGCGGTCGTCTTCGACTTCGCCGACAGCAGGGGCGGACAGCATGTGCGCAGCTTCCTCGGCCTGCCAGGAACGCGCGACAAGCCCGGCTGGCAAGGCAAGCTCGTCACCGACGACTTCAGTGGCTACAAGGCCTGCTTCGAGCTCGGCGTGACCGAGGTCGGCTGCATGGCGCACGCACGGCGCAAGTTCCACGAACTGTGGGCCAACCACGGCAGCCAGGTCGGCGAGCAGGCGCTGAAGTTCTTCGGCGCACTGTATGACGTGGAGCGTGAGGTGGCCGACGCCCACAGCCAGGCCAGGCTCGACGCGCGACAACGATCACGACCCGTAGCCGATGCGCTGCACCAGTGGATGCGCCAGCAACGGCAGAAGATCCCCGACGGCTCGGCCACTGCCCGGGCGATCGACTACAGCCTCAACCGCTGGGTGGCGCTCACGCGCTTCCTGGACGACGGCGATCTGCCGATCGACAACAACTGGGTGGAGAACCGCATCCGGCCGATCGCGCTTGGGCGGCAGAACTGGCTGTTCGCCGGATCACTGCGCGCCGGCAAGCGCGCCGCTGCGGTCATGAGCCTCATCCACTCGGCCAAGCTCAATGGGCTCGACCCCTACGCCTATATGCGCGACGTCCTCGAGCGGCTGCCAACGCACCCCGCCAGCCGGATCGCCGAACTCCTGCCCCACCACTGGCAGCCAACCACGTCGGCCTGACCATCGCTCCCGTCGTCAAGACGGGTTCGCCAGACGCTTACTGTCGGTCGGAATCAGGCTCAGTGACACCAACGCTTGACACCCGCAAGGGCAGACCATCGCCGCGGACCAGGCCTCGGGCCCGTCGCCGATGAGGTAGACCACGCCCGGTGATCGTTCCCACCGATAGCGCGCGGTCCCCAGCGTGAGCCGCCGGATCCAGGAGGGGAGGGCGAGCTTCCAGCTCATGCACCACCGCTCAGTTCGGGCCAGTCCAGCAGCGGCTCGACGTCGCCCCTTCCAGCATGTCGCGAGAGAACGGGACACGGCTGGTCGTCCGCCTCGTGCTCGAAAATCCCATGGCTGAGGCTGATCCGAGTCACCGAATGCTCGGCGTTTGGATCCAGTCGGTATGGATGCAGACGAGCAAGGAACTCGTTGACCGCCAGGCTGGCGATGAGAGTGTTGAGCTGAACGACGGCAGGGCGATCTTCCTGGACTCCACGGAGATAGCCCTCGTCGAGCAGGCGCTGGTACTGCTGAGGGTCGGTTCGCATCATCCCTGCCGCACGTACCTGCTCGAGCGAGTACACGTGTCGACTCAGCAGGCTCGATCCGCCCGGTTGCAGGTAGTGCACCGAGCCGCACACCTGGTTCACACCGCCCATCCCGTCGGCTTCAATCTTGACGCCGAGATCGAAATACGGGATCAGGTAGAAGGTGGCGAGCTTGTTGAGCAGGTGTCTGCCGTCGATGGTGTCCATGCAGCCGAACAGCACGTCACAGCTGGCGAGCTCGCGCACGACGAAGGGGTCGAACAGGGTGGATGCAAGCGTCCGCACGGTGGTTCCCAAGCCCATCGCCGCGATCGCACGTGCGGCGACATCGACCTTGAGTCGCCCATGCTCGGCATCGTCCCGCGTTGTGTTGGCGATCCGGTTCAGGTTCTTGTCCTCGACATGGTCCGGATCCACCAGCACCAGTGAGCCGATGCAATTGCGCGCCAGCTGCTCGATCACCGGACTGCCCGTTCCCGAACAACCGACAACCCCGACCTTGAGCTGGCGGAGCCGCTCGAAGGTCCCGCCACCGAAGGTCTGGGCGATCCGGCGACCGTGCTCGGGTACAGCGGCTGCCCCGCCGCCGCCATCAAATCGCTCGATGTCGTCGCCGATGACATGGACGGCTTGCAGCGGCTGGAACTGCCCGTCTTCGCTAACGACCCTGCCGAACAGCCGGCCGTCATCCATCAGGATCGCGCTGGCGTGCACGGGAGCGCGATCGACCCAGGCATACAGAGACGGAAAGAGCAACCGGTCAGACTCATCGTCCGTCTGCGAGAAGCGGTCGTAGCCGCGGTGGCCGTGGATCTTCACGACGGCCAGTCCGAGCTTGTCGGCGACTTCGAGCCAGGGCACGATGAGTTCAGTGGGCCACGTGACCGCATCCGGCCGCCGGTCGCAAGCTTCGTGGGGAATCAGGTGAACCTGGCGCACCAGAAGTCGCAGGGGATTGCCGCCGCGTGCCATCCCACACAGAAGGATGGCGACAGCCTCGCACCCGTCTTCGGGCAACAAATGGCGCGCCAACTCCGCGCGCTGCCGTGCGGTCAGGGTCAGGGAGGCTGACATGATCAGGCCTTGTTCGCTTCCCGCTCGAGCCACTCCTGGATCAGGGCGAAATGCGTGCTGAGACTGTCGATTCCCGGACGCCAGGGGTTCATGGGCGTGCGGTGACGGCTCCAGCGTTGCCAGACCGTGCCGTCGAAGGGTTCATCGCAGATGGCATTGATCTGCCGGCCCGACGCGAGGACCAAGGCGGGCCGGAAGTAGGCCATGTCGATCTGCACGTCAGGGTAGCCAGGCTCGATGCGGACGCTCACCGAGACGCTGGGCACCGTGTATCCGGCGGGAACGGGCAGACCGTGCACGATCACCCGGCGTTGGCCAGGATCCGCCACCAGCTCGAAATTCAGCCCCAGTCCGTCTAGCCAATCCTGATCCTCCGCAGGCAACGAGAACTGGCGGCGCGGCGCATCCAGCCCCTCGGTCTGGTCCAGGGGGAGCGTCAAGAAGCGCTCGACGCCAGGCGCACGCAAGTCGACCGGTTCGTCCAGGCCAACCCGCTTGGGCTGTGTCCCGGGCAGCTTGATGTAGATCGCGAACTGCTCGGGCGGTACCTTCCCCGCCTGGGCAAGCAACTGGCGGCCGGTCACGACGGGTTCGGTCAAGACGTACAGGATCTTGTCGATCATCACGCGGTATTCGCGCTTGCGGCGATCATCATCGTCTTCCGCGCCGGACTCGGGTGCCTGGGATTCGTTGGTGTTCATGGTGTAGCCGTTTTCAGTCTGGCGCCGCCCTGGCACCTACCAACACATGCGCACAAGCCAGGACTGCTCGGACATCTGCAGGAAAATCTTGCCTCTGATGTCCGAACCCGTGACCGTCGCGCGCATACATTCTCGTGAATCCGCCCACCGTCACCGAAGCTGCTTCGGGTTTCGTCTCCATCGATGAGGTGGCTGCAGTCATGGAGCGGCTTTCCTCAGCCGACTCCGCGCGCTTGGCCCAGCTGGCGCGCCTGCGCTGCTTGGGGGCGGTTGGACTGGAGTGGCAGGACCTGCTCCATGAAGCGTTCATCCGGGTCCTGGATGGTCGCCGTCGCTGGCCGCGCGACGTGCCCTTTGTGGCCTTCATTGCCCAGAGCATGCGCAGTATTGCCTCGGAAACCAGGCAAGCGGACATGGTCGAGTTCGGTGCGCTCACGGAACATGAGTTCGGGGACGACCATGGAACTGTCAACGTGGTGGCCAGAACGGACATCACGCCGGAGCGTGAGATGGCCGGCCGCCAGATGCTGATCGAAATCGAAGCGCTGTTCGCGGAGGACGCGATCGGACTTTCTGTCCTGGAGGGGTTGGCCCGTGGCGATTCGGCCGGCGAGGTGCAAGCGCAACTCGGGTTGGACCCAACGACCTATGCCAGCACACTGCGTCGCATCCGCCGGCGCCTGACCAACTACTTGCTCCCTACTGAAGCATGAGGCCATGATGATCAAGACACGACATCCGGAGCAACTGATCGACGCTATGGAGGCCATGATCCTGACGGCTGATGCCGACGACTTGTTGTCGGCCCCCGCGGGGAGCTTGGCGGTGGCTGCTCTGCAAGTGCAAGAGATCGCCAGGCGAAGCCTGGCCTCGCGCAATGACCGGGACACTGCTGCGCAGCCACGAAAGAGTGGCAGGAGTGCTCGTGGCCCCGGACCTTTGATGGACTATCTGAAGCGCCTGGTCACGGCTCGCCCGGAAGTCTCGCCGAATCTCGCCGCAGCGTTCGCTGCGGGAAAATCACCGAGCCAGGAGGAGGTCGAAGCGCTGGCCGTCGAACTGTTGAAGACTCGACTGAGCAGTCCCAAGCCAAATCGGAAGCGACAAACCGGGGGCTCGCGCGGCTGAGGCGTAGCGCGAGTACAGGAAGGGGGAGGCAGTGACCGCAGAAGTCGTCGTGATGAATCGATTGGGCGTGGCCCTGGCCAGCGACAGCGCAGCCAGCGTCCTTGTTGGGGGCAGAACAAAGCTGTACCACGCTGACAAGCTGTTCATGCTGTCGAATGTGCGACCGGTCGCGGTCATGGTCTACAACAGTTCGTCGCTGCTTCAGGTTCCGTGGGAGACCATCGTCAAGTCCTTCCGGAAAGAACTGGGCGATGTGGCTTACGACACGCTGGAAGAATACGCCGCAGCGCTGATTGCGTACTTGAACCGCAGTCACGGTATGTTTCCAGAGGACGTTCAGAAGGTGATGTTTCTCCATACGTTGGGTGTGCTCTTCAAGGAGATCGATCGCGATGTTCGGCGGGATGCGCTGGAGAAGTACTTCGCTGACGGTGCTGATGATGGTCACAACGCGCTGCGAGAGGCGGCGGCGCCTTGCATCGCGCGTGTCTTCGAAGAATGGGATGCGAGCCCGGACCTGGATGCAGCGACCTTTCCGTCGACCACGGCTATGACTTTCGCGACGCGGCTCTCCGGTGAGATCAATCGCCTGATCAGCGAGAACTTCTCATACCTCGGCGCCAGCGAGGTGCAGTCCCTGACTCGGCTGGCCCGACTGGTGATTCAGAAGCAGAAGATGGTGACGGACACCTACTCGGGTCTGGTGTTGGCGGGTTTCGGCGAGAAGCAGTTCTTCCCAGTCTTGCAGTCCTACAAGGTCGGCGGCGTGTTCGAGGGACACCTGAAGTACGTTCTCGAGGAAACGTTGCGTGTCGACGTCGACCATCCGGCAGTCATCAAGCCCTTCGCGCAGTCGGTCACCGTGGAGGCATTTCTCTATGGTGTCAATCCACAGCTGTACCTGGACTTCGCGAAGGCAGTCCTAGAAACCGTCCTGGGCCTGCCTGACGAGATCATCGACGGCTTCCCGGGTGCCGGAAAGAAGCGCAAGGAAGCGTACCGAGCCACAGTGGCCAACGTGGCCACCGATGCTGCTGCCGATTTGGTGGAGCAGTTCCAGGACCTGCTGAAGGCGCGGCACTATGAGCCGGTCCTGGCTTCGATCGCACACTTGCCGAAGAACGAGCTCGCGCATGTAGCCTCGACGCTGGTCAACCTGAGCTCCTTCCAGAAGCGAGTGTCGATGATCGAAGACGAGACAGTCGGTGGACCGGTGGACGTCGCCGTCATCACCAAGGGTGACGGATTCATCTGGGTCGATCGCAAGCACTACTTCAAACCAGAACTCAACACGCACTTCTTTCGAAACCGTCAGGCGACGATGCCAAGGCCCGCTCCGGGAGATGCAGAATGACCGACAAGTCCCAGCGCAAAGAGAAACTTCGCCGCGAACAGCATTTGCAACAGGTCCGTGAGCGCGCCGACAAACTGCTCGACGAGTTGGCCAAGCGTGACCCTTTGCTGGCCCTTGCGCGTTCGCAGAGACGTACTGCGCAGGAGCGTCCCAATGAGATTGCCGCGTCTTGAAGCGCTGAGTTTGGAAGACGCACCGGCGGAAGCCGGCTTGGCCGTGGAGGCGATCTGCCACGAGAGCCGGCTCTCCGGCGCCACGTTCCACAGTTGGCGCGCCAAGTTCGGCTGCAGGGAAGCGTCCGACGCCAAGCGGATGCGCGAGCGCGAGTCCGAGAATGCAAGGCCCTTGAGCCTGCTGGCCGAGGCGCACCGGGACATGAAGGCGCTCAAGAGTGTGAATTGGGTAAAGCAGATGCTGCCGCAATGCTGCCTGGAAGATGATTGAAGCTACGCTGAGGCCTGCGTTGCTGTGGTCAGGTAACGCTGACGCTAGGCGCCGGAAGTTGAAAGTGCGACAACCTTTCGACCAACATCCGCGCCTGATCCTGCAGCGCGGCCGTGGCTCCGACGGTTGCCCAAGGTGGGGCTACTCGCGCCATAGTCACTTGGCAGAGGAGTTGTGTCGGCGCGTAGCCATCGCTGCCGCCGACGCTGCCGCAGCGACGTGCGGCCTCGGCCACTCAGCATCAGTTGGTATGTCGTTGGTTAGGCGTCGATTCGGCTCCAACCGCGGTTGCCATTTCGGCGCCAGAGTCCAGTTCTGAACCTGCTGCCAGTCCTGCTGCGCGGGCGGCGGCAACTTGTCCATGCGCTTCAGAAACAAGGCCAAGGTCCAGATCGGCTGGTCGCTCAACGTCTGCCCGAACGCCGGCACGCCGGTAAGTCGAATGCCGTGCTTGATCTTCCGGAAGGACTCACCCTCGGGGTTGTCCTCCACCCCTTCGGTGGTAAGTTGCGGAGGCTTCTGGAAGAGCTCTTTCGTGATCGCCGACGCCGACGCATCACCAGCCGCAGAGCCGTGGCGGACGGCGCAGAGAGGTGCACCCCTTTGGTGAGACTCTGCTCGGTCGCCGCGACCGGGTTCGGCGTGGTGGGTGGAAGACGGTCCATCGTGGCGCTGAGCGAGGCGCGTGGCATCCAAGTTTCGAGCGAGCTGGGTTGGGTGTCGGCGTTGGCTGGGATGAGGCCGCTCTTGATCAGTGCGAATGCGGCGATCAGTAAAGTGGTAAGCGTCAATGCGGCGCCCGACATCAGGGCTTTGAACATGGTGTGCTCTCATTCTGGAGGTCAAACGCCGAGCGCCGGTCGTACGCCCCCGCGTACTCTGTAGGCTTCAGCAGGTGAGCTTGGAAGGTCATGACGAGGCGGTCCCGCACGCGGTGCAGGACACGGAGCAGTTGCCCGATTTGCGCGCAGCGCGCGCATGCCCGCGATGAGAACGGGCAGGATTGACAGTGTCACGATGGTCATCGTGATCGCACTCAGGTGATCACGCACCAGTGCGAGTCCCCCAGGAAGGCGCCTGCATAGACAAGCAGGGCGACCCAGAGGACGGCGCCCGCCACATTGGACATGGGGAAGCGCAGGTACGCCATGCTGCCCGCACAGGCAAGAAAAGGTGCGAGCGTCTTGACGACGGGATGAATCGCGCGATGACGACCGTGGACGAGCCGAACCGCTCGAAGTAGCGGTGCGTTGCGTCAAGGTGGGATTGCCGCAGCCATCGCCCGCGCAGGCGAGCGATGACCATGGGCGCTGCCCGCCGGCCGATAGCGAAGTTCAGGGCGTCGCCCAGGACGGCTGCCAATGTCAGAACGAGCACGGTGACGTGGACGTTGAGCCCGTTGGCTGCCACGACCGTGCCGGTGAGGAAAAGCAGGGAGTCCCCGGGCAGGAATGGCGCAACGACCAGGCCCGTCTCGGCAAAGATGACGACGGCGACTGCGGCCAATGCCCAGGCGCCGTAGGCGGCAACCCAGTGTGCCAGGGTCTGGTCGAGGGACAGGGCGGAGAAGGCCAGTGTCGTGAGCATGGAGTGGCGCCAAGCGCGGCGTTGGTTGTGCGAGGCGTGCAGGTCAAGGCGCCGGCGCGGGATCAGAAGCTCGTCTTGGTCTTGACGAGGAACTGGACCTTCTTGACATCGGCCGTGGCATTCAACGGGAAGGCGATGTCGATGTGAAGCACATTGCTGAACGCCGCACGAGCGCTGACGATACGCAGTCCGAATCCCGCGTTGCTGAGCCAGCCCGGATTCAGGGTGTTCGGATCGCTGCCGCCCCACGCCCGCCCGGCATCGAAGAAGGCTGCTCCGCCGACGCGGAACAGCCGCCAGACATACAGGTCGGTGTAGAAGCGCTCTTCCACCGTGAACAACGCGCGCCGGGTCCCGCTCTGGTAGCGCAACGGGTAGCCCCGAAGACCGCTGTCGCCGCCCAACAGCAGGGTGTCGGCTGGGTCAGGATTCGTCAGCACGTCACCTGCGGCGGAGGCATAGAAGAGCCAACGCGGACTTTGCGGCAGGTAGTACTGCGCCTGGGCGCCCAGGCGCTGGCGCCGAATCTGGCCTCCGGCGTATTGCCCTTCGATGGTGGCTGCCGCGATCAGGGTCTGGTTGTCAGCAGGCTCGAAGCCGCGACTGATCTTGCCCGCATAGACCAGCGCATCGCGGCTGGAGCCCAGCCCCGTCGATGCCCAACCCAACTGCACTGTCGAAGCCAGTCCCAGGGCGAAGAATTCGGGCCGGCCGATCAGGTTGCGGTTCAACTCACGTTCGAAGCGATCCTCGATCAGGGCGTACCGGACGAAGGGCGTGACTAGCTTTTCATCAGTGGGCAACCGCGCCGGCGCAACTAGGCCGGGTTCCGCGGCGTAGCCGTCGGTGCGTGAGGCCAGCCCCAGCGAGTAGCGCTGTACCCTGCCGTCGACGAGGCCCGGCGACCAGCCCGCAATGACCTCGGCCTGATCCTGCCGATGGCGGTACTGGCTCGCCACATTGCCGGCGTTGTAGATGGAATCGATGCGATCATCCTTCGATGCCGACAAGCCCGCGCTCCAGCGCGAGTCCAGTGCATAGAAGGGCCGGACGACCGACGCCGCATCGCGCCGGCCGTCGCTGTTGGTGGCGTGGCTGAGGCTGATCGAGGTCCACGTGCCGAACGCTCGGTCGCTGGAGAACTGGAACTCGTTGCTGGAGCGGTCCACGTTCCTGGAGTGCCCGAAGCTGACCGACGTGCCTGTGCCGAACAGGTTGTATTCCTTGAGTCGAATGCCGCTGGAGTTGGCACCGCCGGAGCGGCCCGCACTGAAGCCCGGATCCAGCGACCAGGTGTCGCGTGTGAGCACCTCGATGTCGACGACGCCGTCGTGATAGGCGGCGGCACGGAACTGCACGTCGTAGAGGTAGCGGTTGCTGCGCAGCAGGCGCTCTGTCTCGTCGAGCAGGCGCTTCGAGACACGGTCGCCGCTCTTGAACAGAAGTGCGCGCTGGATGACGCCGGGTCGCGTCTGGATGTGCAGCGCGTTGGCCCATCGGAAGAGCCACTTGTCTTCCTTCGGGTCGCGGGTGTCGAAGATGTCCTGTGGAACGACGCGTATCTCGCCGATCGTGGCCCCGGCTGCTTCCAGTTCGGAAAAACTCGGCAAGGGCTGCGCAGGCAGTGCCTGCCCGTGGGCCAACCCATGGAGGCTGGCAAGCAAGCTCAGAGCGCGCAGCCAGGCAAACCCTCTCGGTCGGAACCACCTGACGGGGTCCGCACGCGTGGCAGAGCGAGGGGCAGCACAGGAAGTGTCCAGGTGGCGTATCACCCAGACATCGTCGATCGTGCCGACTTAGCGGCGACTTAAGCCTCGGGCGACCCGTGCCGCGGCCGGGAGCGCCATCGCACATCAAGGGCGGCGGTGGACCAGTGGTTTTGCCGCCACGCATTAAGTCCCGGTTAAGCAACGGCCTCCGAGCATGATGGACTGCAGCGTGTCCCTGTTCGGAGCGCGGCACCAACGTAGCCCAGGGCGATGAGCAACCTTCACTTGTTCCAGCTGATCAATGCGCCGCCGGGGCTGAGCCAGCAGCAACTGCTGCTCGCCACGCTGATGGCACGATGGCTCATCGCCCTGGCGCCTGTCGCGATGGCCGTCGCGTGGGTTCGCGCTGACCAAGCCGCCCGCCTCGACTTGCTGCAGATCCTGCTCGCCGCCGGCCTCGCCCTGGTGCTGGCAGAGGCGATCACTTTTGTCTGGCCGCAACCGCGGCCGTTTGCACTTCACGTGGGCACACAGTATCTCGAACCCAGCCTGCGTCCCGGGCTGCCCAGCGACCACGTCACGCTGTTCTGGAGCCTGGCCCTGGCCACCTTGCGCACCCGGAAGTTCGCGCTTTGGGGGTTTCCCTTGCTGGCGGTCGGTTTGTTGGTTGGGTGGAGTCGCATCTACCTGGGCCTGCACTTCCCGCTGGACATCGCTGCAGCCTTGCCTGTGGCGTGGGCGGGTACCATGCTCGCGGGTGCGCTGCGCAAGCCCTTGACGCCGACCTGCATGCGGATGCTGAGGCTGCACGATCGATGGGTCATCCTGCTGAGAGGCCGGATTCGCGCCCAGCGAAAGACCTGAACCCTGCGAGCCCGGCCCCATGCGAATCCTGTTGATCGAAGACGACGCCATGATCGGCAAGGCCGTACGCAGCGGCCTGGCCGATGCCGGCTTTGCCGTGGACTGGGTCACCGACGGCAGGGCGGCCGAGCTGGCCTTGGCCAACGACGTCTACGATCTGGCGGTGATGGACCTCGGCTTGCCGAAGAAGGACGGCATGGCGATCCTGGCCTCGATGCGCAGCATGGGCAATGCGATGCCGGTGCTGATTGCCTCGGCGCGAGATGCGGTGCGCGATCGCATCGCTGGCCTGGAGGCAGGCGCCGATGACTACGTCCTCAAACCGTTCGACCTTGATGAACTGGTGGCCCGGGTACGTGCGCTGCTCAGGCGCAACGCCGGGAGTGGGTCTCCCCTGCTCAAGTTCGGATCGCTGATGCTGGACCCGCTGCGCAAGCTGGTGACTCAGGGCGATGCCACGGTGGACTTGTCCGCCAAGGAGTTCGCCGTGCTCGAAGCGCTGATGCGACGCCCGGGTGCGGTGCTGTCACGCGCGCAGTTGGAGGAGTCGGTCTACGGCTGGGGCGATGAGGTCGGCAGCAATGCCATCGAGGTGCACCTGCACCACCTGCGCAAGAAGTTGGGCGCAGCCGTGATCAAGAACGTGCGGGGCGTGGGCTACCGCGTCACGGAGGATTGAGTGCGCTCGCTCGAGCGCTATCTGCTGGGCTGGATCATGGGGGCGCTTGCACTGGGCGCAGTGGTCATCGTCATGGTGACCTACCTCATCACGCTCGACGAGATGAACGAGATCTTCGATGCCGGGCTGAAGAACGTGGCCGAAGCTCTGGGCAACCACAATCATCCCGAGATTGACCTGCGCGAGCCGGTTCTGCCGGTCATGCCGCAGCGCACCGATGTGGCGGATCCCGCGGAGATCGTGACCATCACCTGGACGATTGCTGGCCAGCCGGTCTTTTCGTCGGATCCACGTGTGGCGATACCGTTCAGCAACCGCGAGGCCTTGCAACAGGTGCGCGTGGCTGACGAGGACTGGATCGTCTACACCGACGTCACGGTCAACGGTGTGGCTCAGGCCGCGCAGCGGGTATTCGCGCGCCACGAGACAGCCGTTGAGGCCGCATCGAAGATCGTTTTTCCGATGGGTGCGCTCGTGGTGTTTGTTGCGGCCCTCATGGTGGTGGCCCTGCGAAGGGGGCTGAAGCCGTTGGACGCAGCCGCGCAGGATGTCGCGTCCCGAACGGCATCGTCCTTGACGCCGATACCCACGGACGAAGTTCCGCGCGAGATCGTCCCCCTTGTCGCATCGATCAACGGCTTGATGGAGCGACTTGCGCTGGCCCTGTCGAACCAGCGGCGCTTCCTGGCCGATGCCGCCCATGAGCTCAGAACGCCAGTGACGGCATTGCGCCTGCAGCTGCAATTGCTCAAACGTGCAAAAGACGAAGCCGGCCGCGCCGAAGCGGTCGAGGATCTGCAGGGGGGCATCGACCGGTCGCAGCGCCTGGTCGAGCAATTGCTGCACGTGGCGCGCTTCGAGCCTGACGGCGAGCCGATGCAGCGCGGGCGCGTTGATCTCGCGGCACTGGCACGCACGGTGGTGGGTTCGATGAGCGCGAAGGCTGACCACAGCGGGCTCGACCTCGGGGCCGCCGGCGATTCGCCCGTGCTTGTCGACGGCGATGCCGGTCAACTCACCGTGCTGCTGAACAACCTTGTCGAGAACGCGCTGCGGTACACGCCAGCGGGCGGTGTCGTCGATGTGGTGGCTGCCGAGTCGGAGGGACGCCCGACGCTGCGTGTCGTCGACACCGGACCGGGCATCCCGGAGACAGAGCGTGAGCGGGTGTTCGGCCGCTTCTACCGGGGACCACAGGCGAGTGAGCAGGCCTCAGCACCCGGCGGCACTGGCCTGGGGCTGGCCATCGTGAAGGCGATCGCCAACCGGCACGGCGCCACGGTCAGCCTCCACCGGGCACCATCGGGGCAAGGCCTGGAGGTGCGGGTCGTGTTCGCGCCGCCGCCGCCCTGACCGAGCGCTGCGCCGGTTTCGCCCAGTACGAAGCGCACGCGATGCCGCAGCCGTAAGCGCCGCTTAAGTGACGGGCTGCCACGATCGCAAGCTGTACACCAACGGCGCCGCAGATCGGGTGGATGCACATGGACTCGTTCGACCCCTACTTTGCCGACGACACGCAAGGCGTCCACTTTGGTGTTCGGGTCGACGGTCAACTCATCCTGGCCCATGTCGGCCGGCGCGTCCTGGCCGAACGTTTCGGTGTTTCAGCCGAAGGCCACGGCTGGGTCGCCGTGTATCTCGCACACCAGCAATCGATCGACTCGGTCGTCACCGCCCAGGTGAGAGCCAACGGGCCTGAGACCGTCGTTCTTCGACTGCAGGATCTCCCTTGATAGCGCCCGCAGAATTCGCGACGCCTTCCATGAGCCCCTTCAAGGCGAAGCTGCGCTGGACTCGGCGAAGTGTCCTGGCGGTGATGGTGGCGATCGCTACGGTGTCTGTGCTGGGTGGCGTTCAGGGTGCCTCAGCAACGCCAACGAACACCGAAGATGCCCTGATCGAGACATTGATCCAGCGTGTAGCTGCGATGACGAACGTGAAGTTCATCCGCAACGGCGCGAATGCGACGTCGACGGAGGCTGCCAATCACATGCGCGACAAGTACGCGTACTTTCGGCGAGACATCGTGACGGCCGAGGACTTCATACGTCTGTGTGGCACACGGTCGGAAGTGACGCTTCAACCCTATCGCGTGCGAAGGCAGGACGGCAGCGAGCAACTCACAGCCGAGCTTTTGGGCGCTGAACTGCGCGAACTGCGTCTGAAGACTCGATGAAGGTCCAAGCGGTTGCCCAGCGCGGCATCCCTAAGTCACGTCTAAGTGTCGAAGGTCACAGTGGACTCGTCGACAGGCAATTTCGCCGGGTAGGCAATCCAGCAAGGAGCTCGAAATGAAACGAACCATCATGATTCCCGCACTCATCCTGGCCGCAGGTGTGGCCACCGCAGGCGGGCTGGCGTACGCCAAGCAGTCCGGTACGGCGGAGAACGATGCCGTCAGCGATCTGGCCAAGGCCAAGATCACCTTGGTGCAGGCCGTGAGCGCTGCCGAGGCACAAGCCGGCGGCAGGGCCACCAAGGCCGAGCTCGATGGCGAGCGGGGTACGGTCGTGTTCGATGTCGAAGTCGTCACGCCCGACAACAAGGTCTTCGATGTCAAGGTCGATGCTGCTGATGGCAAGGTGTTGTCCAGCAAGCTCGATCAGGCCGATCGCGGCGAGAAGGACGAGGACTGACCCGGCAGGCGGCCTCTGGAGAGGTCGTCTGATCAAGTGTCGAGAAGGGGCGGCTGCTTCGGCTGCCCCTCTTCTTTGAGGAGGACCGTCACGCGGTCGGTCCCGGTCGGCGCACCTGAGGCGCCAAGAGGAGCGCCCACAGCGCCAGCAGCGACCAGAAGGCCCCGCAAGCAAACGCCACCGTGCTGCCATAGCCCGTCCACAGCCAGCCCGCCAAGGCCGCCCCGATCAGCTGGAAGACGCCGGTGACGAAGTGGAACAAGCCGAAAGCCGTGGCCCGCAGCGCGGGCGGCGCCTGCTCTGCCACCGCGGCGGCAAGGCCCCCTTGAGACAGGCCCATGTGCAGCCCGTACAGCACCACGCCGAGCCAGAGCCCGGTGCTACCGGGCAACCATGCGAGCGCGGCTTCAGCCGCCGCCAGCACCAGCAGCGACGCCGCCAGCAGGGTTTGCCTGCCGAGGCGCGGTGCGTAGGCGCCGGCCGGGTACGACACCAATGCGTAGACGACGCTCATCACGATCAGCACCAGCGGAATCCAGACCAGCGCCAGCTGGTCCTGCTGCGCCCGAAGGACGAGGAAGGCCTCCGACAGGCGTGCCAGCGCAAACAGCGCGGCCAGCACCAGCAAGTGCCGGAACGCTGCCGGCAGCGCGCGAACCCCTGCCCAGATGTCCGCCCAGTCGGGTCGGGATGCGCGAGCCGCTGCGGGTTCGTTCGCTGCCGCCTGGGGCTCGCTGACACCCAGGGCCAGCAGCGCAACCGCCAGCATGGCCGGCACCACCGCAACCCACAGCACGGCGCGCATGTCACCTGCCCAGAGCCAGAGGAAGAACATGGCCAGCAGGGGGCCGAGGAAGGCACCGACGGTGTCCAGGCCCTGGCGCAAGCCGTAGGCGGCGTCACGCAGGCCGACGGGGGTCACATCAGCGACGATGGCGTCCCGCGGTGCTCCGCGGATGCCTTTGCCGATGCGATCGACGAAGCGCGCAGTCACCACGCCGATGACGGAGTCGGCCAGCGGGAACACGGGTTTGGTCAGTGCGGCGAGGCCATAGCCGAGCAGAGCCAGCGGCTTGCGCCGCGCGAAGCGGTCGGACACGAAACCCGACACGATCTTGAGCATCGAGGCCGTGGCTTCTGCGATGCCTTCGATGAGGCCCACTGCCAGTACTGACAGGCCGAGTACCCCGGTGAGGTAGACCGGCAGGATGGCGTGCACGAGTTCCGATGACATGTCCATGAACAGGCTGACCCCGCCCAGGACCCACACCGTGTGCGGGATACGCTGCCACGCGCCCTTCATGGTTGCCCAAGCCCCACTGTACGTACACGGCCACGGCGCCAACGGTGGACGGCGAATATCACGATGCCAACCACCAGGATCACTAGAACTGCCAATGCTTCGTAGTGCGCTGCGACGCCGATCACCCGTGCGATGGCCCTCCCGAAGGCATAGCCGAGCCCGGAGAACACAGTGGCCCACACAGCCGCGCCGAGCGCATTGAAGATGACGAAGTCCGACCAAGGGACCCGTGCCATGCCGAGCGCGAGTGGCCCCGCCGTGCGCAGCCCGTACATGAAGCGGACACCGAACACCATCCAGCGGCGGTGTTGGTGGATCAATGGCGCGATGCGGTGGACTCCTTCTCGCAAGCGCGGAAGCTTGTCGAGAATCCAGTCACCGCGCCAGCGACCGAGCGCAAACAGCGATTGGTCCAGCACGACGTTGATTGTGAAAGCCAGCAAGGTCACCGCCCACCAGGGCGCGTAGCCTTGATGGGCAGCAAAGCCGGCCAGCACCACGGTGGTTTCGCCCTCGACCACACTGCCCAGCACGATGGCGGTGTAGATGTGGCTGTGAAGAAGGGCGGGAATGTCCATGGGTTGGTGCGTTGACGCTACCCCCGGGCGCGGGTTTGCGCTATCGCTGAACGAGCGCCACGAACCACACCAGGACTGCGCCGGCGATGCTTAGCATCACCGCCGCGCTGCCCATGTCCTTGGCGCGCTTGATCAGTGGATGTGATTCGAGCGAGACCGTGTCGGCGAGAGTCTCGATCGCAGAGTTGAGCAACTCGACCACGAAGACGGCCACGATCGAGAGCGTCATCGCCAGCGCATGCCATGCGCCTGGTGCGATCCACCACGCCAGCGCGATGAGTGGCAGGCCGACGGCCAGCTCCTGGCGGAAGGCGGCCTCGTACCGAAACGCAGCCAGCAGCCCGTCGCGGGAGTAGCGCGCTGCATGCCAGACGCGGCTGAGTCCGGGCCGGCTCTTGTAGGGGGTGGTCAGGCTCGGTTCGGGACAGTCAGGCAGGCTCATGACGGCAGTGCGGCGCGTGGGCGAAGCAAGTGGAACGACAATGTGGAAACGACCCAGCACAGCCAGGCTGTCCACAGGGGATGGCTCGGGTAGTGGGCGCCCCTCGCAACCTGGACCGCGCCCAATACCAGACCGGCCACCATCGTGACCGCCAGCCAACGCCTTGCCGCCGCCGGAGCAGCATCGCGCAGAACGAACCATGCGGCGAGGAATGCGAACGCCGTGGACGCGTGGCCCGAGGGGAAGCATCCGCCTGGGCCACCGTCGGCGACGCCGTAGACCCAGTGGGGTACGTACTGCCCGACGCTGCCGCCGAATTCGGCCAGGGACCATGGGCAACTCGTCGCGCTGAGGCGCTTGATCAGCGGAATCAAGGCCGCGCTGGCCACCGTGGTGCCCAGCATCCACAGCCGCTGGGCCTTCGACAGTGAACGAAGTGGCCCCCAGGGCCGCCAGAAGCCGACCACGAGCGCAGCCAGCAGTGCCCATGCGAGGTAGCGGATGCCCCCGTGCAACAGCCCTGCAGTCAGCCAGTGGAGTCGCCAGGGAAAGCCGTCCGGCCCTCCCAGCCATCGCACGACCGTGATGTCCAAGCCCGTGGCGTCCCAGGCCGCCAGCGCGGCCAAGCCAGCTGTCGCCACGGCGATGTCGACGATGGCCATGCGTCGCCAAGGGGTGACGCTCGGGCTGCGCCCGACGACGGCGGTCAACGGCGGCATGCCCGGGTGATGTCGAGTGTGGGCTCGTACTCGCGCGACTGCACCTGCAGCAAGCCCATCGTGGTGTGGAACAGGTTGTCGTGGGTCCGCGCCTGTGCCGCCTCCCGCTTCAGGCAGGCCGTGTCCAGGCCAAAGCTGGCCGTGTAGCCCGGCGAGAGCCACCATGTCATCGGCACCTTCGTCTGTTCATCAGGGGCGATGGCGAAGGGCACGCCGTGCAGGTAAAGCCCCTTCTCGCCGAGCGACTCGCCGTGGTCCGAAACGTACACGAGGGCGGTGTCGTAGCGCTTGGCCTGCGACTCCAGGAAGTCGATCGTTTTGGCCAGCACGTGGTCGGTGTAGAGCAGGGCGTTGTCATAGGCGTTGACGATCTGCTCACGCGGGCACTGCCTCAAGTCGCCGGTATCGCATGTGGGGGTGTAGCGACCAAACGCCTGCGGATAGCGCTTGAAGTACGCCGGCCCGTGGTTGCCGAGCATGTGCAACACGACCACCACATTGCCCTTGGCGTCGCGCGCTACCGTGTCCAGCCCCTGCAGCAGCGCCTCGTCCAGGCAGCGGCCCCCGTCGCACCACTCGGGCAGATTGGCGTTCTCAAGTTGCTCTGTTGCAAGCCCGTCGCAGACGCCTTTGCAGCCCGACTGGTTGTCGCGCCACAGCACCTGGAATCCTGCGCGGTGGAGCACGTACAGCAGCGACTCGCTGGTACGGATGCGGCGTTCGTCGTAGTCACGCCGGCCAATCGGCGCGAACATGCACGGCAACGAGGTCTCGGTGTTGGTGCCGCAGGCGGTGACGTCTGGGAAATTGATCACGTCGCGTTGCGCCAGTTGGGGCGTTGTCTGGCGCGCATAGCCGTTCAGGCCCCAGTTGGCCGCCCGCGCGGTTTCGCCGATCGCCAGCACCAGCAGGGCCGGCTTGGTCCGGGTGGTCCATGAAGCGTCGAGTCGAGCATCCAGACCGATCGGCATTCGCGCTGCCTGCGCCTCGTGTGTGCTGTCGACCGACACGCGCACAGCGGAGTAGATGAAGTTGGCCGGCGTGATGAGGTAGCGGACCTCTTTCTGGTTGCGCATCTGCGCAGAAAAATCCTGGAACACCAGCAGCACCGCCCCAACGAGCAGAGCGGCCGACCCGGCGATCGTTGCAAGCCGCCATGCCAACGCGCGACCCCACGGCTGGCGATCGAGCTGCACGCGCCAGAGCACGAGCAAGGGCAGGCCGGCAAACAGCAGCAGGTGCGGCAGCATGCCCCAGCCGAACAGCTCACCAGCTTCAGCTGGGTCGGTCTTCAGCACGTTGCGCAGCATCGTCGGATCGAGGTAGATCCCGAAGCGCTGCATGTAGTACGTGGCGAAGGCCGTGGCGACGATCAGCAGTGCGAGCAGCGGCTTGGCCAGCGGCCGCGCCACGACCAGCGACAGGAGCAACACATGCACGGCGGCCAGCGCCACCAGCATGGCCAGGGTGAACGTCCAGCTGGCCGGCAGCCAGGGGTCCCGACCGGCCAGCACCGCCGAGAGAAATGGGGTATTGGCTCCGAGCGCGAAGAACAGGCCGGCGAAAACCGTCAGGCGCGTGCTCGTCAACGCCGGTCGCCTGGCGAACCACCGACTCACGATTGGCATTGCCGGCGTGACAGACTGGGCTGAATCGATGCCTTGCGGGAATGGCCTGCTGTTTGACCAGCCAGCGCGCGCACGGTGGAGAAGATCGCTGTGGCGGCCAGACTGCCGTCAAGAGCAGGCGCCAGCAGCCTGCGGCACATGGCATGGGAAACACATCGCATCGGGCACTCCTGTCGGCTGTCCGGGCTCTTGGCCACGGTGACGCCGCGTCATGCACGGCAACAACCCGAGAGGGTGCGGGGTGAGGACTTAAGTACGACTTAAACGGGGTGCAGAGGTCGCACCGCTCGATCTGGCCCGCCTTGTGGACACGAAAGGCTTGGTGCTCGTCCGATAGAGGACTCCCATGGGCGACGACCGCTGGCAAGCCCAGCCAGTTGCTGGGCTGGTCGGCAATCGCCGCAAGGCCCGCCCACGAAGCTGCGAACCTCGCCGGACTACGCCCGGGCTATCGCTGGGGCTTGTTGGTAGCGCTTGGACCGCCAGCTGCGTTCGGCAGCGCTTTGCTCCGGGGGGCGATCCACCCGGTCCAGTCCGCGATCATCCAGCTGGCCAGCGCCCAAGCTGCGCCTGCCGCCCAGCCGGCCAATACATCGCTGGGCCAATGCACCCCCAGGGCCACGCGGCTGACGCCCACCGCAGCGGTCACGCCGATGGCCAGAACAAGCAACAGGACACGGGCGGCAGGTTGCTGGATGCGCCGCGACAGAAGCGCTGCCAGAGTGAGGTAGATCATGGCTGCGCCAAAGGCATGTCCACTGGGGAAGCTGGCGTTCGTGACGATCACCTCATGCGGCACGAGATCGGGACGCGCACGAGCGAAGACCTGCTTCAATCCCGTGTTGAACATCGCTCCGGCCATTGTGGCCGCCACCAGGAACATGGCCATCCGCCAGTGGCGCGACGCAGCCAACACGCCGGCGCTGCCTCCGACGAGCAGCATCAAGAACCATGGACTGCCCAAGGCGGTGATCTCGCGAGCCAACTGAAGGGTCGTTGAGCCGCCAAGCAGTCGCGCCGGATCGTCGGACACTCGCAACGCGAGAAGCCATTGCCGATCTTGCATCAGAGTCTCGCCCTCGCGCATCTCGTCGGCCGTCCAGAAAAGCAACCCAGCCGCCAGTGACAAGAGGAGGACGAGCAATAGAGCCGCAGGTTCCAGCAAGCGCCGGCTCTGCCAAGCGAGTCTCGTTTTGTGCAACAAGGCTGATCCAGACGAACAATGAAGTGCGGCCAAGTGTCCCTCAGGGCCAGCCCCCTCGACGTCAGCGCTGCGCGGGTGGATGCGGTGGGATCGGTGCGGGCCTGATGGTGGGCTTGCGCCACTCACTCGGCCATGCGCAGTGCCGGACGACATGGATCGACTCTGCCCGCTTCACTTCGTTCCCCTGTGGTGAGGTGTTTGGCTTGCCGGCGTCCTGGCTTAAGTCTTGTCTAAGTGGCGGGCCCTAGATTGACCTGCAGCGAGATCAGGCGACCGCCTCCGGCCGTCGTCTCGTTGAAGCACCCAAGGAGTTGCCGCATGAACCACACCCATGTCCGTTGGAGCGCGAACGTGCGGCCCACCATCGATGTCACGCCAGGCGCAGGCTGGCGACGTGGCCTGCGCAGGGTAGGCCTTGCCATGACGCTTGTGCTGGTGCTGGCGGTCATGCTGCCATTGCTGTGGCTGTTCGGTGCGCTGACACTGCTGGCGATGCTCGGTGGTGTCGCCGTTATGCTGCTGTGGGGCATGGTGAGACCGGCCTTTGCACCCAGGGGCCGGTCCGGACATAGCCGCCGCACCCGCGCATCCAACCAACTCTGAACAAGCCGAGGAGCCTGGCGCACCATGCGTATCCTGCTGGTAGAAGACGACACCATGATTGGTGAGTCGGTGCTGGATCTGTTGCGCGCTGAGCACTATGCGGTGGACTGGGTGAAGGACGGCGAGATGGCCGAGACAGCGCTGCGCACGCAGACCTACGACCTGGTACTGCTGGACCTCGGCTTGCCGCGGCGAGATGGCCTGTCGGTCCTTCGAGCCATGCGCTCGCGCAAGGAGCGCATACCGGTGTTGATCGCCACCGCGCGCGATTCGGTGCAGCAGCGCATCGAAGGGCTCGACGCGGGTGCCGACGACTATGTGCTTAAGCCCTACGACCTCGACGAGCTTTTGGCCCGCATCCGGGCCTTGTTGCGCCGCGCCTCCGGTCGCGCGGAGCCGGTGTACGAGCACAAGGGCGTGACGATCAACCCGGCCAGCCGCGAAGTGATGGTTGGCGAGCAGGCTGTGGTGCTGTCGGCGCGCGAGTGGGCGGTGCTCGAGCCTCTGCTGGCCCGCCCCGGACTGGTGTTGTCTCGCGCCCAGCTCGAGGAGAAGCTCTACGGCTGGAAAGACGAGATCAGCAGCAACGCAGTCGAGGTCTACATCCATGGCTTGCGCAAGAAACTCGGCGTGGACCTGATCCAGAACGTGCGGGGCGTCGGCTACATGGTGCCCAGGGTCTGAGCATGGCCGTGCAGCCCTCCCATTCCCTGCGCACCCGGCTGCTCTGGCTGCTGCTCGCGGCCATCGTGCTGACGGCGGTGGTCCAGGCCCTGATCGCCTACCGAGCAGCACGCGCCGAGGCGGACGAGATCTTCGACTACCACATGCAGCAGATGGCGCTGTCTTTGCGCTCGGGGCTGCCGTCGAATGCGGTGGCGAGACCTGGCGAGGATTCGCAGGACGAAGAGGACCTGAACTTCGTGGTCCAGGTGTGGACCGCGGATGGTCTGCGCGTGTTTCAATCGGCGCCCCGCGCTGCGTTGCCACAGCGTACTGTGCTGGGGTTTTCCGACGTCAAGACCCACGGCGGCACGTACCGCGTGTTTTCGATGCAGTCGCGTTCGCAAGTCATCCAGGTGGCCCAGGACATGGCGGCGCGGCGCGAGATGGCTGGTACCCTGGCCTTGCGCACAATGGCGCCCATCGCTGTGATGGCGCCCCTGCTGATGTTGGTGGTGTGGTGGGTGGTGAGCCTGTCGTTGGCTCCGGTGTCACGGGTGCGGCGCCAGGTCGCCGATCGACAGGCCGACGACCTGAGTGCTGTCAGCGACCTCGACCTGCCGGACGAGATCCGGCCTCTGGTGCAGGAACTCAATCTGCTGTTCGGCCGGGTGCGCGAGGCCTTCGACGCCCAGAAGAACTTCGTTGCCGATGCGGCGCATGAGCTGCGCTCGCCGTTGGCCGCTCTGAAGCTGCAGGTCCAGGGGCTGCAGCGCGCCACCGACGACGCGGCCAGAGACCTGGCGGTGAGTCGGCTGGCCGCGGGCATTGACCGCGCGACGCGTCTGGTCGAGCAACTTCTGGTGCTGGCCCGGCATCAAGCAAGCGCCGCTACGGGCCTCAAGCCGGAGCCGGTGTCTCTGGTGGAGTTGGCGCGTCTGGCCGTGGCCGATGCGGTGCCCGCAGCGCAAATGCGGCAGACCGATATCGGCTTGACCCAGGCCGATGAGGGCCTGATCGCAGGCCAGGCGGAGGCACTGCGCATCCTGATGCGAAACCTGCTGGACAACGCTGTGAAGTACACCCCGGCGGGTGGCAAGGTGGATCTGGAGATCGTGCGCGAGGCGGGCGCGATGCGCCTGTCGGTGGAAGACAGCGGACCTGGCATCGCCGACGCCGACCGGCAGCGGGTGCTCGACCGCTTCTACCGCGTGGCCGGCACAGAAACCACGGGCAGCGGACTGGGCCTGGCGATCGTTCGCTCGATTGCCGAGATGCACGGCGCGCGCTTGCGACTCGACCGATCCGAGCGGCTGGGCGGCCTGCGGGTTGACGTGACCTTCCCTCTGGCAGGCTGATCGCACGCGGACGCGCCACCTGGCGGTCACGCCGCAAGTCGCCCACGACCACGCGTTGCTCGATGCCGTGTCAATGGCTTGCCGGCGTGCTCAACACGCTGGGCCAGTCCATCGACTCGAAGTTCTAGGCTTCGCAGGTCTATGTCGGCGCCTGAGTTCAACGCCGATGGGCAACGGCCACCCACAGCGGGTTAAGTGCCTGGTAAGTCATGGCCCGATAGCCTAGGTGCTGGCTTCACCACTCAGCATCCAAGAGGGCATTCCCATGAACAAGATCGAACCCGCGTCTGCCGAGCGCCTGCTCAACAAGGTGCCGGAGGTCACGCTGTACTTCTGGGTCATCAAGATCATGGCCACCACCGTCGGCGAGACGGCGGCGGACTTCCTGAACACCAACCTGAATCTCGGCCTGACCAACACCTCGATCTTGATGGCAGCGCTGCTCGTCGCAACCCTCGTCGGCCAGTTCCGCAAGGACCGCTACGTTCCCTGGATCTACTGGGTCGCGGTGGTGCTGATCAGCGTGGTGGGCACCTTGATTACCGACAACATCACCGATCACTTCGGCGTGCCGCTGCAGGTGACGACGACGATTTTCGCAATCGCTCTGGCGGCCACTTTCGCCGCCTGGTTTGCCGTCGAGAAGACCTTGTCGATCCACTCTATTTTCACCACGCGCCGTGAGTCGTTCTACTGGGCCGCCATCCTGTTCACGTTCGCATTGGGCACGGCGGCAGGTGACCTGGTGGCCGAGACGCTGAAGCTCGGCTACCTGTACTCGGCCATGGCATTCGGCGCCGGCATCGCGCTCGTGACCCTGGCGCACCTTGTGTTCAAGCTGAATGCCGTGCTCGCGTTCTGGCTCGCCTACATCTTGACCCGTCCGTTCGGTGCGTCTTTCGGCGACCTGCTGTCGCAGCCGGCGAGCAACGGGGGCCTCGGCCTGGGGACGGTCGGCACCAGCGCGCTGTTTCTGACGGTGATCCTCGGCTTGGTCGTCTACATGACCGGGGCGGAAAGGCGCAGGTCCGTACTGGATGCGGCGCGGCTGGTCTGAGGTTGCAGCGTCGTCGAACAGGGAAGTCAATCGCACACGCCATGCCAAGATTGATCGATCTCCGCCGGATCTCTTCGCTGCCAGACTGTTTGGCCGACTCATCGGTCCCAGCTCAGACCGAGTTTGGCCTTAAGTCCTGTCTAACTGTCGGCGCCCACCATCTTGGCACCACGAGCGACACCCCCGCTCTTAGGAGCAAATGATGCGTCAACGCAAAGAGCCCGCCTCCTTCGAGGCGCTGAAGGCCGAGGCCTTCATTCGCGGCGAGTCGACCCTCTCTGTGGTGTGCGACCGTCCCTTCGACGAGGTCGCCCTGCAGTTGGAGGGCAGCATCGTCGCCAATGATCTTGGGATCCTGCAGGTGCACGATTTCGGGCGCTTGTTCCAAGCCAAGGGCATGGCGCTGGAGCACAACTGTCGCGTTTACGAGGTCTGCAATCCACGCCTGGCCGCCAAACTCATCGACATCGACCCCGGGCTTGCCCACGTTCTTCCGTGCCGGATCTCGATGCACGACCGGGGTGGCGTCACCACCGTCACGACGCCGATGCCGTCCGCACTGATGACGGAGTTCTCGCACGCGGCCAACGTGGCGCGGCTGGCGCGCACCTTCGAGGCCGGCTTGCAGCGGGTGCTCAGAGGCTTGCTCTGAAGCGGGTTGATCGCTCATCGGCAGCGGTATTGACGTCACGAGAGCCGGCCGATTAAGAACTGTCTAAGTCTCCGGCCTGACATTGAGTCCGTGTTCAACCACTGTTCCCTTCCAGGAGTTCTCATGACAACACGTTCGATGACCCCGACCCACCTGGTTCTCGCGCTGGTCGCCGCAGGCGTGCTGGGCGGTGCGGGCGCGACTTTCGTGTCCGCCACGCATGCCCGCGCGGCCGCTCCGACCGCCACGGCGTTGGCCGGCCCGTCCATGATCACGCCGATGGGCGCCACCACCACCACCGCCGTCGGCGCGCCCGACTTCTCCCAGATCACCGCGCGCAATGGTGCAGCGGTGGTCAACATCAGCGTCAGCGGCATGAAGCTCGCCACCAACGAAGCTGACGAGGCGCCGGCGGCGCAACGGCGCGGCCCGCAGGGCATCGATCCCAATGACCCGTTCTTCGAGTTCTTCAGGCGCTTCCAGGGCCCCAACGGCGGGCTGCCCGGCCAGCGCGAGATGCCGGTGCGGGGCCAGGGCTCGGGCTTCATCGTCAGCGCCGACGGCCTGATCCTGACCAACGCACACGTCGTGCGCGATGCCAAGGATGTGACGGTCAAACTCACCGACCGCCGCGAGTTCCAGGCCAAGGTGCTGGGCTCAGATCCGAAGACGGACGTGGCCGTGCTCAAGATCGACGCCAAGAACCTGCCCGTGGTGCCGATGGGCAGTTCGGGTGACCTGAAGGTCGGCGAATGGGTGCTGGCCATCGGCTCGCCCTTCGGCTTCGAGAACAGTGTCAGCGCCGGTGTGGTCAGTGCAAAGGGGCGGTCGCTGCCCGACGACAGCTTCGTGCCCTTCATCCAGACCGACGTGGCCGTCAACCCGGGCAATTCGGGAGGTCCGCTGTTCAACACGCGCGGCGAGGTGATCGGCATCAACTCGCAGATCTACAGCCGCACCGGCGGCTACCAGGGCCTGTCCTTTGCCATCCCGATCGACCTGGCGACCAAGATCAAGGACCAGATCGTCGCCACCGGCAAGGCCAGCCATGCCCGTCTGGGGGTGGCGATCCAGGAAGTGAACCAGACGCTGGCCGATTCCTTCAAGCTCGACAAGCCCGAAGGCGCGCTGGTGTCCAATGTCGATGCGGGCGGGCCTGCAGACCAGGCCGGACTGAAGACCGGCGACGTGATCCGCAAGGTCAACGGCCAGCCGATCATCGCCTCAGGCGACCTGCCGGCCTTGATTGGTCAGTCTGCACCCGGCGAGAAGGTGAAGCTGGAGGTGTGGCGACAGGGCAAGCGCGAGGAACTGACGGCCTGGCTGGGTGACGCCAGCGACAAGAAGGCCCAGCTTGCGAAGGCCGACGATGCCGCGGGCAAGGGCAAGCTCGGGCTGGCACTGCGCCCGCTGCAGCCGCAGGAAAAGCGTGAGGCCGGCGTGGATGGCCTGCTCATCGAGGATGCAGGCGGTCCGGCCGCGATGGCCGGCGTGCAGGCGGGCGACGTGCTGATGGCGGTGAACGGCACGCCGGTCAACAGCATCGACCAGGTGCGCCAGGCCGTGGCCAGGTCCGACAAGTCGGTCGCGCTGCTGATCCAGCGCGACGGCAACAAGATCTTCGTGCCTGTGCGCGTCGGATGACGGGCGCACGACCCGAAGTCACTGCCTGCAGCGGCTCAGTGCGACGCTTCGCCGCTCCATCACTCCAAAGGGCGCTGTTTCATGAGATCCGTGATGTCCAGAACCTGGTTCGCTGGCAAGACGCTGCGGGAGAAGTCGATCTTGAAGCCCGCGCACCCGGCCAAGGCAGGGCACTGCCGGCCGGCAGGCACCAGCGAGTTGAAGTCTTGAGCGAACCAGCCGAGGAGGCGCCCAGCGGGCCATCCAGCCGTTCAGCTCGAACGGCCGGCAGCGGGTTGTCCGCGCACATTCTGCCGACGTCGGCGACGATGATCGGCGTGTGCCTCACGACGCTCTATATCAGTCTGCTCGGGCCGGTGGGCACGCAGCGCGTGGTGGTCGACAAGCTGATGGCAGTGGACGCGCTGGTGTTCCTGGCCAGTGCCGTGCTGTCGTTCATGTCGATACGGTCGCGCCGCCTTGGAAGCCGCTTCGAGGGTTACGCCGAAACGGTGTTCATCGCCGGGCTCGGACTGCTCGCTCTGGGTGCGGTAGTGCTGGCGTTCGCCATCACTTGATGCCTGGCAGCAGTTCGGCCGCTGCGGAGCATGCGCGACTTGCTGGATTTCTGGCGCCGGGCGGGGCAGGCACTGTCCGTCGCGGGGCGTGATTCCTTGACGAGTCGAGTATGCCTCTCGTAGCACCGCGTGATGCCCTGGCCGCGAGGACGTCGGCCGGTGACACATCGCCAAGCTGATGCAGCGCATGCGCATGGTGGTCCCGGCGCCGCAGCCCGGCACCAGTAACTGCGCGCCGGGCCACAAGCTATACCCATACCTGCTGCGAAATCTGGACAGCGAGCGGTCCAACCAAGCCTGGGCCCTGGATACGACTTGCATCCCCATGGCGCGTGGCTTCGTCTGCCTCACCGCGGTGGTCGACGTGGCCAGCGGCCGGGTGCTGGCGTACAAGGTGGCCATCACGCTGGAGGCCAGTCATGCCCGCGAGGTCATCGAGCAGGCCCTGGTCGATGTGGCACGCCGGAGATCGTTAACGTCGATCAGGGCAGCCAGTTCATGCCACCGAGTTCGCCGACGTGGTGTTGGGCCAGGGCTGCTAACTCGGCATGGACGAGCGTGGCGCCTGGCGCGACAACGTCTTCGTTGAACGCCTATGGCGCAGCGTGAAACACGAGTGCGTGTACCTCAAGGCCTACGAGGGCGTCGGCGCGGCGCGCGCCGACATCGCCGACTACATGGGCTGATGCAACGCCGCGCGGGCCCACTCGAGCCTGGGCGATCTCACGCCCGATGAGCGCTACTTCGCCAGCCTGCCAGCCCAGGCGCTTGCCGCATGAGATCAGATCACTGGTGCGCCCCGAGTGGCCCCCGCATCGGCCGGTTCGTCGCAAGCGATGACCTCTGCCATGGACACTCTGCACCGCCTGCAACCCGCCCGCATTCCAATAAACAATCGGGGAAAGCTGTTCAGACAAACGGGGCCACTTCTCCGGCGTGTGTCTATCGTTTCCGCGGAGGGGCAGTCTTTCATCGCCGCGTAGCATCGCCCAGGCATGTCACGCAGTGCAACCTTGCAGCGGGGACAATCTGCTGTTCAGAGGCGCTTGGTCTTGCGCAGCAGCAGGACTTGCAGCAGCAGGCCGACGCCGAAGCCGATGCCGACGTTCCACATCGACAGCCCGGCAGTCACGAGCAGCACCGTCGACTCATGGCCCTGGCGGGCCTGGTCGAACTGGCCGCCCACCAGTTGCACGCCAGTCATGAAGAGGATCGTGCCCAGCACGGCCTGAGGGATGACCTCGAACAAGGCGATGATCGAGGCGCTGAATCCGATGGCCAGCACCAGCAGCACTCCGCCGAGGATGACCAGCGAGCCGCCGGTCCGCGCGCCGAATGCCACATGGCCGGCCATTCCGCCGGCGCCGTGGCACATCGGCACGCCGCCGACCGCCGAGCCGAACACGTTCATCACGCCGGTCGAGACCGCGACCTGGCGGTCGGTCACGGGACGATCCGGGAAGAGGCGGTTGTTCTCGTCACGCACGCCGATGATTGCGTTGCCCAGCGTGAGTGGCACCTGCGGCAGCGCCAGAAACAAGGTGCCCAGCACGATGTCGTTCCAGCCGATGCTGGGCCAAGCCCATGTTGGCCACCGGAGATCCGGACGGACGTCCTGCAGCTTGTGCATCAAGGCCGGCTGATGTACAGCGGTCCAGGCGATGCCAAGCAGCAGCAACACGAATATGCCGGGCACGCGGCGGCTCTTCGCCAGCAGCACGACTACCAGCAGGCCGACGCCCGCCAGCAGCCACTCGTCGGCCATCAGGCGGGCGCCTTGCCACATGAACGCCATGCCCAGACCGAGCACCACGCCCTGGGCCACCGGGCGACTGATCCAGCGTGTGAGGCGCTCGGCCAGGCCCGTCATGCCGAGTATCAGCCAGATCAGGCCGGTGACAAGCCCGGCCCCGTAGACCGCGCCCGAGGTGATGATGGCCGACTGGGCCGCCTGTGTGGTGGCCACCGCGCCCGCCGCCTTCATGGGTTGCACCGGGAAGGGTGTCTTGTAGACCCATCCGCACACCACCATGGACAGGCCGAATCCGAACAAAACGCCAAATGCGTCGAGCTTCATGACGCTCACGTAGGCGATCACGAAGGGCATGAGCGTGCCGAGGTCGCCGAAGGCACCTGCCCATTCGAGACGGTCGTAGCGGTTGGCGATGCCGGGCTTTGCCCGGCTGGAAGGCGGAGACTGAGGAGGCACGGGTGGGGACTTGAACGCGAATTCTCAGTCTAGCTCTAGCTAGGCCACCAAAGTCCGCCCGCGATTGGATCGTGCTCGCCCGCACTGGGTGGTACAGGCTGCCGCGACAACACCACCGGTGGCACTGATGCCGCCCATCGCGCGCAGCATGCCGTCGCGTTGGCGCATGGCATCGCAGCGAAGACAACGAGTGCCGAAAGTGCCGTCAGCCTGCTGACGACATCGGGTCCGGTCCTCGTTGTCCGGCCAACAGCAGAAAGCTGCCGAAAGGCAAGGTCTCGGGCATCACGCGTTCCAGCAAGCGCGCCGCGGAGCTGCCCGAAGCATCGAAGACGCCGTACGAGATCCTCCACTGAGCGACCGGCAGTGCGCGCATCGAGGCTTCCAGCTCGGCCTTTGTGTGCCAACGCGCGCCCGCGTAAGCCCCGATGCCGCCATGCCGTCCCTTGCACAGGTAGAGCAGGCTGTGGCGGTTCAGCAGTCCGATCGCGAATCGATCCCGGCAGACTCTTGCGATCTCCGCGACGGCGCTCGGCCAGTCTGAAACGAAGCAAAGGGCCGCGATCGACATGACCTTGTCGAACGCGGCGTCTGCGAACGGCAGGCAGGTGGCGTCGCCCATAAGGTACTCGGCCCGGCCGGCGCCCCTGTAGCGGGCGAATTCCAGTGACGCTCGATCGATGTCGAGACCCGCCACGTGCGCTGCCACGGATTCCGCGCGGCGCGTGAACCAGCCCGTGCCACAACCGACGTCCAGCACGGTGTCGCCGGTCTGCAGCCGGAGGGCATTGCGCACCGCCGTCCACTCCAGCTCGCCGATCCAGCGCCCGCGCGGCGTGTCGTACCAGGCGTCGTATTGTTCAGGAGTCACCGGGTGTGAATCTGCTGCCAGGCACATACGAGCGCCTCAGCAGCGCGCTCGACCTCATCGAGCGTGGTCCCGCGGCCGACCGAGAGCCGAACTGCACCGGCCGCCCGCGCCGCATCGGCGCCCATCGCCGCCAGCACGCCGCTCACGGCATCGTGCTCGGAATGGCACGCCGACCCGACCGAGGCCGCCACGGCATCGGCCGCTTCGCCGAGCAAGGCGCGTCCGCTCACGCCTGGGAACGACACATGCAACGTGTTGGGCAGTCGATGTTCGGGGTGGCCGTTGAGCTTCAGCTCAGGAATGGCGGCGGCCAGGCGTCGATGCAGGTGATCGCGTATCTCACGCATGTGCTGCGATGCGGTGGGCAGCGAGCGCCGGGCCGCAACCGCGGCCGCACCGAGCGCGACGAGCGACGCCACGTTCTCCGTACCCGGCCTGAGCCCGTGCTCCTGCCCGGCACCGTGGAGCACCGGTCGGATCGGCGTGCCGCTGCGTACGTACAAGGCGCCCACGCCCTTGGGCGCGTAGAACTTGTGCCCCGCCAACGTCAGCAGATCGATGCCGAGGTCGTCGACGTTCAGCGGCAGCTTGCCAGCCGACTGTGCGGCGTCCGTGTGCAGCACGATGCCGCGTTCGCGCGTCAGGCGGGCGATCTCGCGGATGGGCTGCACGGTGCCCACCTCGTTGTTGGCATGCATCACCGAGACGAGCGCTGTCTGCGCGCGCAGCGACTTCTCCAAGGCCTCGAGCGAGATCCGCCCGAAACCATCGACGGGCACGACCGTCACGTCCCAGCCCTGTTCGCGCAAGAACATGGCAGGCGCCATCACCGCCGGGTGCTCGACCGCGCTGATCACGAGATGCCCCCCGGGCGTACCGAGCGCCCGCGCGACGCCGAGCAGCGCCAGGTTGTTCGCCTCGGTGGCGCAGCCGGTGAAGACGATCTCCTGCGGCTGCGCACCGATCAGGTCGGCAACCTCACGCCGTGCCGTTGCGACAGCCTGCGCCGCGCGGCGACCGCAGGGGTGCGTGCTCGACGGGTTGCCGAACTGATCGCGCAGCCAGGGGAGCATCGCTTCGAGCACTTCGGGCGCGACCGGCGTGGTGGCGTTGTGGTCCAGATAGATTGGGTCGGACATGGTCGTTCTCGTCTCGGGTTGGCGCTGGGCGTGTCAGCGGCCCGCGGGCCTGAGTTCGGCGAGGAACGTTCGGATCCGCCTGGCGTTCACACCGCGGTCGATGCGCCCCAGCCGCGAGCGCGAGCGCACGTCCACGATGCTGCCCGATTCCTTCGCGCGCACGCGGATGGCCAATTCGTCGACGAAGCCGTACAGGCGGCTTTCCACCGTGGCTTCGATGCGGCCCTCGTCGGGCACGCTCGCCACGACCGTCCAGCCGCGGCTGCGGACGAGGGCCAGCGCCCGTTCGAAGACCTCTGCCGGCGGCAACTGCAGGTCCAGCGGGACGACATCCGGATAGGCAGCGCGCTGCAACTCCGCGGTCTGACGCCCCGGGTAGTCGGTGGGCGTGGGCATGTCCCAGAACACCGGGGCGTCGGCGGTGTCGGTGCTGATGTCGTTGATCGGCGGGTACAGGTGTTCGGCGAGCTTCCACTGCGCCCCGGCGATGAGCACGGGCGCGCTCAGCAGCACGGCGGCCGTGCCGAGTGCCCAGGTGGCTCGGTGCCGCCGCTGGCGCACGATGCCGACAGCGGACAGCAGGAACGCGACCGCCGCGACCCAGACGGCCCATTCAGCGGCACGCAGGCCGCTCAGAAAATCCCACAGGCCGCGGCGCGCCCCGATTCCGGCACCGACCACGATGGCTGCCGCCATGATGGCCATGGCGAGCCCGCCCATGGCTGCTGGCGATGGCTTGTTGTCACGCGCGCTCATCATGCATCCTCTCCTTGCGTACCTGGGCCGGGCATCCGATCCAACGATCCCGCCTTCACCTTGCGACCTGCTCGGCGAGGTGCGCCCGCTGCCTCATGCCGAGCCACGCCAGCGATGCGGCGGCCACGGCAAGCCACGGAATGAGCACGAGATTCATCGACTGCCAGCCCAGAGTCTTGAGCAGGCCGCCGGCGCTGAACGAGCACGCCAGCCCGACGGCGAAGATCGTCATGTCATTGATGGCCTGGGCGCGCGCCCGCTCGGCAGGGCGGTAGGTGCTGGTCAGCAAGGTCGTGCCGCCGACGTACATGAAGTTCCATCCCATGCCGAGCAGGACCAGTGCGCTGGCGAAGGAGCCGAAACCGGTCCCTGTCAGCGTCATGAGCACATGGCCGATGAACAGCACGACACCGGTCAGCATGATGCGCAGCACGCCGAAGCGGGCGATCAGCGCACCCGTGAAGAACGAGGGCAGGAACATGCCCAGCACATGCAGCTGGATGACCGTCGCCGCAGTGCCCAGTGCGTGTTGATGATGAACCATCGCGAGCGGTGTGGCGGTCATGGCCAGGATCATGATGCCGTAGCCGGTGGCAGCGCCGAACAACGCAACCCGGTAGGCCGGTTGGGCCACGACCTGCGGCCAGGGCCGTGCCAGGCTCGGATCGGCGGCTGCGCGAACCGGGGGCGGCACACGCAGTCCCAGCAGAACGCCACATGCCACCAGCGACACGACCGCGAGAACGAGAAACGAACCGAGGTACTCGGGCTGGACGATGGGGCCGCCCAGCCGGGCCAGCATCGGGCCGGCCAGCGCCGCGAACACGCCGCCGGCCATGACCAACGAGATGGCACGCGGCCGGAACGCATCGTCGGCCATCTCGCTGGCGGCGAATCGGTAGAACTGGGCGAATGCCTGGAAGCTGCCAACGAGAAAGGTGCCTGACGCGAGCAGTAGGAGCGACGCACCAGAGATGCCGATCGCGGCCACGATCCCACCGCAAACGCCCAGTGCAGCGCCGCACAGGAAGCCCGCGCGGCGACCGACGCGGGCCATCCACATCGACGCCGGAAAGGTCATGGCGGCCGTTCCCAGGAACATCGTGGCAATGGGCAGAGTGGCCCACTGCGGTGACGATGCGATCTGGCCGCCCGCGAGGCCACCAATGGTCATGACCATGACCGAAACGGTCTGGAACAGCGCCTGCGAGATGGCCAGGATCAGGACCTGGCGATGCATGAAGTTCATCGGCATGAAGGGGGCTGTCTGCGCCTGCATTTGGTGGTTGGGATGGATCGCGAGGCTGACGTCGCCTCGCGCCCATCGGGCGCTGTCAACGGCATGGCATCGGCGTTCGTCGTCGTTCGGGTCACACGGCGTGGGCATCACCCCTCGAGGGCTTGTCGTGGACGCTCGCCGGATGAGTTGAGAGCTGCGCCAAAGGCACGCCCGCGCGGTAGATGCGCATCTCACCGGTCGCGAAAGGCGTCCAGTCGTCCGGGTCGCCCAGGGGTTCGGTGGCGACCAGGGCGAGATCGATGCCGTCGCTGCGCCACTCCCGGTGGTGCAGCCGATCGTGCCCGTAGGCGATCAGATGCTCGCCATCTGACAGCAGGAAGTTGAACTTGCCGTGCCCGGCGATCAGCTCGCTGATCGCCGCCAGGACCTGCAGCCATGGCGTCTCGGCGCTGGGCTTCGGGTAATAGCCCATCACGTGGCTGAGCAAGTGGCAGAACGCGAACTCGGAGTCTGTCTCGCCGACCGGCTGGCACGCCTTTTCGTGATTGGCCAACTCCATGTCCACGACGTCGGGAACCAAGCCGTTGTGGGCGAAGGCCCAGTGGCGGCCGCAGCATGGGTGAACAAACGGATGTGTGTTGCCCAGCGTGTTCACGGGCGGCCAGCGCGCCTTGCGCACGTGTGCGATCACCAGATCCGATCGAAGGGAACCGATCGCGCTGGCAAAGCGAGTGCTTCCGTGTCCCGGCAACGGTTCCCGTTCGAGCTGGAAGTCCCCGGCGTCGCGCCATGCCATGCCCCACCCGTCCGGGTTGTCGGCAGTGGCGCCACCTCGTGACTGGAATTCGACTAGAGGCAGTGCCGAGCCCGCGATGGACCGGCTTGCGGAGAGGCCGAACAGTTCGCACACGACGGGTCAACCTGCGAGAGCCGAGTCACCCCGGGCGCGCTGCACAGGCCAGCCGCGAACGCGCCACGCGGTCATGCCGCCCTGGATGACGCGGGCGTTCTCGAAGCCAGCCTTGGCAAGCAGCTCGGCGGCCTGGCTCGAACGCCGGTCCGTCCGGCAAATCAGGCGGATCGGCCTGCTGCGTTCGAGACCATCGAGTCGAGCGGGAAGGTTCTCCAGCGGAATGTTGCGCGCGCCCGGGATGTACCCCCAGTCACCGTTGAAGTCGGCCGCGGGGCGAACGTCCAGCAGTTGCATGGACTCGCCGGCATCCAGCTGGGCCTTCAACATCTCGACGCTGACCATCGGCGGCATGCGCAGCCTGCGGACCAGGCGCGGAAGGAAGGCGATGGCGGAGACCAGCGCCAAGGCGATGAGCATGTTGCGCAGCATGGCGTCACCGCCAGCCACGGCTTCGCGCCCGGCGTATCCGAGCCAGGTGTATGCGAAGGCACCGGGCAGCATGAAGACCCAGGTGGCGAGCAGGTAGGTGACGAACGAAATGCGGGTCAGACCCAGCGCGTAGTTCAACAGGTTAAAGGGAAACAGGGGTACCAGCCTGACGAAGGCGACGAAGCGCCAGCCTTCGGACGCCACGCCCTCGTTCAGCCGTTGCAGGCGAGGGCCTGCGCGGCGCGCCACCCAGTCCGCGCCGAGATGGCGAGCGATGAGGAAGGCCAGCGCGGCGCCCACGGTCGCACCGGTCAGGTTCCACAGCGTGCCCCAGAGCGGTCCGAACAAGGCACCGCCGACCAGGGTGATGACGGCACCCGGCAGAAACAGCACGGTGGCCACGGCGTAGAGGCCCATGAACAGCAAGGGGCCCGCCGCCCCGGCACCTTCGACCCAGGCCTGCATCGTTGCCGGATCGAAGCGATCGCGCCAGGCCAGTGCGACAGCGATGCCCACCAGCAGCGCCAGGCCCAGCACCCAGCGCATGGTCGTCCTGTGGATCACGAGGCACTCTCTCCCGACCAGTGGCGACGGTTGATCGCGTAGCCGTCGACCTGGCCCTTGAACGGCATCAGCAGCATGCCGTCCAGGCGTGCCACCTCCCGTACGTCGGTGTGCCCGTGGGTGCCGATGACGATCGCGTCATGCCCGGCGCGCGGCTGGGCGCGGTAGGTGCCGAACAGCCTGTCCCACCAGGGCAGGTTGAAACCGAAGTTGGAGTTGGTCTCGTCGTCCTCGACCGAGTGGTGCACGCGGTGCATGTCCGGCGTGACGACGAACCAGCGCAGCACCCGGTCAAGCCCGGCCGGCAGGCGGATGTTGCCGTGGTTGAACATCGCCGTGGCGTTGAGCAGCACCTCGAAGATCACCACCGCCAGCACGGGTGGACCGAGCACGGTGATGGTGGCGAACTTGATCAGCATCGACAGTGCGATCTCGATCGGGTGGAAGCGTGCACCAGTGGTCAGGTCATAGTCCAGGTCGGCGTGATGCACCTGGTGTAGGCGCCACAGCGCCGGCACGGCGTGCACCATCACATGCTGAAGCCAGATGACGAAGTCCATCGCGATCACCGCCACCGGCACGGCCAGCCAGAACGGCACCTCGAAGTGGTTGAGCAGGCCCCAGCTGTTGGCCACGCTGAAAGCGGCTACGCCGACCGCGGCCAGAGGAAACAGCAGCCGCAGCAGCACCGTGTTGAGAACGACAAGGCCCAGGTTGCTGCCCCAGCGCAAGGCCTTGGACACCTTCAGCGCGCGACGCGGCGCAGCCAGTTCCCAAATGGCCACGAGGGCGAAGACACCCAGGAAGAAGCCCAGCCGGATGGCCGGCTCGTGAGCAAGGACGAATTGTTCTAGACCCATGACTGTCTCCAGTGACCAAGCGTTGGTGTGTCACGAAAGGCTATTTACCTTTTATCCCAACGACCGTTAGAATGTACACCATGGATAACCGAATGCTCAAGGACCTTCTGTACGAACAGGTCGCCCGCGTAGGCAAGGCACTGGCCAGCCCGAAGCGGCTAGAGATGCTGGAAATGCTGGCCCAGGGCGAGAAAGCGGTCGAGTCCGTGGCCGCCGAGGTCGGCATCGACGTCAAGCTCGCCAGTGCGCACCTGAAGGCACTGAAGGAGGCGCGGCTGGTGCAGAGCCGGCGCGAGGGCAAGCGCATGGTCTACCGGCTGAGCGGCACCGACGTGGCGCAGCTCGGCGTGACGCTGCGCCAGGTGGCCGAAGAGCACCTGCTCGAACTGCGCCTGGCGCTGCAGCAGATGATGGCCGAGCCCGACCGACTGGCCAGTGTCGGCCGCAAGGAGTTGCTCGCGCAGGCCAAGCGCGGCGACGTGATCGTGCTCGACGTGCGCCCGCAGGAGGAATTCGACACCGCGCACCTGCCCTATGCGCGATCACTGCCGCTGCCCGAGTTGGCGCAGCGCCTGGCCGAACTGCCGCGCGACGTCGAGATCGTCGCGTACTGCCGCGGCCCGTTCTGCCTGATGTCGGACGAAGCGGTGAAGCTGCTGCAGGCGCGCGGCTACCGCGCGCGTAAGACCTTCGACGGCGTCAGCGAGTGGCAGGCGGCAGGCCTGCCGGTTGCGCGCCCTGCGTCCCGATGACTGGAGGAAACCGAGATGGCCAAGCACCTGTTCATCCTCAACGACCCACCCTACGGCACTGAGCGCAGCTACAACGGACTGCGGCTGGCGCGTTCGTTGCTCAACAGCCAGCAGGACGTGCGCGTGTTCCTGATGGGCGATGGCGCCGCCTGCGCCGCCGCTGGCCAGAAAGTCCCGCAGGGCTACTACAACATCGGCGACATGCTCGGCGGCGTGATCCGCCGCAAGGGCGAAGTCGCCGTCTGCGGCACATGCATGGATGCGCGCGGCATGGCCGAGGAGCGGCTGGTCGAGGGCGCCGTGCGCGGCAGCATGGATCTGCTCACCGAGTGGACCGAGGCGGCCGACAAGGTGCTGGTGTTCTGATGAGCCGCACTGCGCTCGTCCTCGGCGCCGGCATCGGCGGCATCACGGTCGCCCAGGCGCTACGCAAGCGGCTGCCGGCCGGTGACCGCGTCGTCGTGGTCGAGCGCGAACGCGATCACGTCTTCGCACCTGCGCTGCCCTGGCACATCGTCGGCGACTGCGAAGCGGCGGAGTTCACCCGGCCGGTCGCGGCGCTGGAGTCCAAGGGCATCGAACTGGTGAGCGGTGAGGTGTCGCGCATCGATCCGTCCGCACTGACCGTCGAGGTCGGTGCGAAGACCCTGGCCGGCGACGCGATGATCGTGGCGCTGGGTGCGGACTACGCACCTGAGGCCGTTCCCGGTCTGGCCGAGCGCGGACTGAATCTCTACACGCTCGCCGGCGCGCAACGGATCCGCAGCGCGCTCGACCAGTTCAAGGGCGGGCGCATCGTCGTGCTGACGGCCGCACCGGGCTACAAGTGCCCGGCCGCACCCTACGAGGCGGCCATGCTGATCGAAGCCTTCATGCGCAAGCGCGGCGTGCGCGGCCAGACGGAGATTGCCCTTCATGCCGCCGAACCCGCGCCGATGCCGGTCGCCGGCCCGGTGGCCGGCGAGCAGATCAAGACGATGCTGGAACGCAAGGGCATCGCCTACTTTGCGCAACGCCAGGTGGCGCGGGTGGACGTCGGCGCCTTGCACTTCTCCGAAGGACAGACCGCGCCTTTCGACCTGCTGCTGTACGTGCCGCCGCACCGGGCGCCCACCGTGGTCAGGGACGCAGGCCTGTGCGGTGAATCGGGTTGGGTGGCGGTCGATCGGCACACGCTGGCGACCAAGTTCGACAAGGTCTGTGCCATCGGCGACGTCACGGCGATTCCGCTGAAGATGGGTCGCCCGCTGCCAAAGGCGGGGGTGTTCGCCGGCGCGCAGGCCGAGGTGGTGGCGAGGAACATCGCGTACGCCTGGCAAGGGCAGTCGGCCGCGGCCCGCTTCGACGGTCACGGCATGTGCTTCGTCGAAGCCGGCGGCGGCATGGCCGGCATGGGCAGCGGCAATTTCTACGCCGAGCCGCTGCCTGACGTGCGCATGCGCTATCCGAATCCGTTCTGGCACCTCGCCAAGCTTGCGCACCAGAAGTTCTGGCTCTGGCGCCATCTCTGAAATGCCGAGGCGCGCATGACGAAGTTCTCCCTGGTCGAATTCTCCATCCGGCGCCCGAAGCTGGTGTTGCTGCTGGCCGGGCTGCTGACCCTGCTGTTCCTCACGCAGTTCCCGAAGATCCGCACCGACACGAACCCGAAGCACATGCTGCCGGAGACCTCCGACGTGCGGGTCTGGAACGACGCGGTGGACAAGACCTTCGCGCTCTACGAGGACACCATCGTCGTCGGCGTCGTGAATGAGGCGAGCGATGCGGGGGTGCTGAACAAGGACACGCTCGGCCGCATCGCCCGCCTCACCGACGCGATCCTCCGCCTCGACGGTGTCGCCAGCCGTGACGTCAACGGCTTCACCACCATCACCAACGTCACGGCCGAGGAAGGCACGCTCAAGGTCGGGCCGCTGATGCCGGCCGCGCCGAAGACCGACGCCGAGGTGGCCGAGCTCAGGAAGGCGCTGTTCGACAACCCGCTGTTCATCAACCGCGTCATTTCGCGCGACGGCAAGACCACGGCGATCTACGTGCCGCTGGAGAAAGGCGCCAACGGCGCCGAGATCGCCGACAAGATCCGCGACATCGTGGCCAAGGAGAAGGGACCCGAGCGCTACTACATCGCCGGCGACCCGGTGGCGCGCGACACCTTTGGCGCCGAGATGTTCAAGCTGATGGCCATCTTCTCGCCGATCGCCGGCGCGATCATGTTCGCGGCGATCCAGTTCATGTTCCGCAACCTCGCGCTGTCGGCAGCCATGATGGGCGTGTCGATGGTGGCGATCATCTGGAGCATGGGGCTGCTGATCGGCGTCGGCTTCCCGGTGCACATCATGAGTTCGATGGCGCCGGTGTTCCTGATGGCCATCGCCACCGACAGCATCCACATCTTCAACGAGTTCTATTTCCGCTACCGCGAGCGCGGCGACAAGCTGGCGGCGATCCGCGAGACCATGGCGGCGATCAGCCGGCCGGTGCGCTTCACCGCGCTGGCCACGGCCGCCGGATTCGCCGTGCTGCTGTTCATGAACATCGTTCCGGTGCAGGTGTTCGGCGGCCTGATCGCCTTCGGCACCGTCGTGCTGCGCCTGCTCTCGTTCAGCTTCATCCCGGCGGTGCTGACCTTCGTTCGCGAAGACAAGCTGGAGGGCGCCGCCGAGGACGCGGCGCAGGACCGCACTGCCAGGCTGCTGGGGCGACTGGGTGCCTTCGGCGCGACCCGGCCGGGGTTGACCGTGGCGGCGGCCCTGGCACTGGCGGTCGTCGCCGTCGTCGGCACGACCCGGATCCACGTCAACAACAACATGGTGGCCTGGTTCAAGGCGGGCAGCGAGATCCGCGTGGCCGACACCGCGATGAACGCGGCGCTCGGCGGCACCTCCCTCGGTTACCTGGTCGTCGAGTCGAAAGAGACCGACTTCATCAAGCGGCCCGAGGCGATGCGCTGGATCGAGGGCTTGCAGCGCCATCTGGAAACCCTGCCGGTCGTCGGCAAGACTTTTTCGGTCGCCGATTACGTCAAGCGCATCAACCGCGTGCTGCACGACGACGACGCCAAGTACGACACCGTGCCCGACACGCAGGACGGCATCGGCCAGTACCTGTTCCTGTTCAGCATGTCGGCCAAGCCCTCGGACCTGGACAACGTGGTCGATCCGACGTTCGCCAAGGCCAACCTCTGGGTCCAGATGAAGACCTGGGACGCCGATGCGATGCGCGCGGTGACCGCCGCCGCCGCGGACTACCAGAAGGCCCATCCGCTCGCGGCGACCGTGAAGCCGGCCGGCATCGCGTACTTCAACCTGGTGTGGAACGAGGAAGTGCTGGGTGACCTGGTGCTCGGCCTCGGCCTCGCCCTGGTGGTGGTGTTCGTCATCCTGGCGCTGGACTTCCGTTCCCTCGCCTGGGCACTGGTCGCCTACGTGCCGCTGTTGCTCACCATCCTGCTCATCTACGGCGTGGTCGGCTTCGTCGGCAAGGACTTCGACATGCCGCTGTCGGTGATGAGCACGCTCTCGCTGGGTATGGCGGTGGACTTCGCGATCCATTTCGTCAGCCGGTTCCGTCAGCGCCGCATCGACGCAGGTGCCAGCGAAACCGTCGCGCAAAGCCTGGCCTGGACGGCGGCGCGACCGGGCAAGGGAATCATGCGCAACGCGCTGCTGTTCGCGGCCGCGTTCTCCGTGATGATGGCCGCCCCGCTCACGCCCTATGTGGCGGTCGGCGCGTTCATCGTGGCCATGATGCTGCTGTCGGCGTTGCTCACGCTGGTGTTGCTGCCGGCCCTGGTGATGCTGGCGCGGCGCTGGCTGCTGCCCAGTCCGCCGGCACCCGCGGCGCAACTGGCGACGGTCAAGATTTGAACGAAGAGGAATCAGATGAAACGCCTTTTGATCGCCGCAATCGCCATCCTGGTGCCGCTGCTGGGCTGGGCCCAATCGGGCGAGGAGGTCATGAAGAAATCGCAGGCCGCCTTCCTCTATCCGGGCAAGGACTTCAAGGCCCGCGTGCTGATGAAGCTCATCAACAAGGATGGCCAGGAGCGCATACGCGAACTGACCATGCTGCGCAAGAACGCGGGTGAGTCGGGCGGCGAGCAGAAGTACTTCATGGTTTTCTTCCAGCCGAACGACGTCAAGGACATGAGCTTCATGACCTACAAGTACCCGGCCAAGGACGATGACCGCTGGATGTTCATTCCGGCCGTCAACATGGTCAAGCGCATCGCCGCCCAGGACAAGCGCTCGAGCTTCGTCGGCTCGGACTTCACCTACGAGGACGTCTCGGGCCGCGACATCGAGGACGATACCCACGCGATCGAGCGCGAGGAAAAGCTGGGCAGCCGCGACTGCTATGTCGTGAAGAGCACGCCCAAGGCCGGCGACGCGGACTTCGGCCACAAGCTGACCTGGGTGGACAAGGCGAGTCTGCTGCCGATCAAGGAGGAACAGTACGACCGCAAGGGTGCGCGCTACAAGGAGTTCAGCGCCGACGAGATTGCCGTGGTCAAGGGGTTCCCGACCATCGTCCGGCGCACCATGAAGAACCTGCAGACCGGCCACCGCACCGAGGTGGGCTACAGCAAGACCGACTACGACCTCGGCATCGAGGACAGCCTGTTCTCCGAGCGATTCCTGCGCCAGCCGCCGCGCAAGTGGGTGGACTGATGCGCCCTTGCGCGGCCCTATGTTGCCTGCTGGCGGCGCTGCCGGTGGCAACGCGGGCCGACGTCGCGTTCTCGGGCTTCGCGCAACAGAACACGGCCTTCACCACCGCCGGGGCCAGCCCCGACGGTCGTGATCACAAGTGGCTCGAGGAGCGCGTCCGCCTGCAGCTCGATGCCTCGCAAGGCAACTGGCGTGTGCTGGTGAAGGGCGACGCCGCCTACGACCACCTCGGTCGAGGCGACCAGTCGGAATTGCGCGAGGGCTATGCAGACTATGCCGCAGGCAAGTGGGACCTGCGCATCGGCCGCCAGGTCATCACCTGGGGCCTGGGCGACCTGGTGTTCGTCAACGACGTGTTCCCGAAGGACCACGAGGCGCTGTTCGCCGGCCGGCCGCTGGAATACCTGAAGCGCGGGGTCGACGCCGTGAAGCTGGGTGCCTATCCGGACTTCGCCTCGTTCGAGCTGGTGCTGGCACCGGAGTTTCGTGAGAGCCGCATTCCGGACGCGAATCGCTTTCACCTGTACGACCCGATGCCGGCGGTGTCCGACCGCGTCACCGAGAAGCCAGCGCGTGGTGATGTCGGCCTGCGCATCTACCGAGATGTCGGCGGCTGGGACGCGGCGTTGTACCTCTACCGCGGCTATCAACGCACGCCGTCGATGCGGCCGGACAGCCTGACCGCGCCGACCCGGATTACCTTCTTCTACCCCGAACTTTCCACGTACGGCGCGAGCCTGTCGGGCCGTGTCGGCGAGGGCGTGCTGAGTCTCGAAGCGGCTTACTACGACTCGCGCCAGGACCGCACGGGCAGCGACTTCACCGTGCCCAATTCGCAGACGCGGCTGTTGGCGGGCTATCAGCTGCAGCCCTGGGAGGACTTCACGCTGAACGTGCAGTACTACGCGGAGCAGATGCACGACTACGGCGCCTACCGCGGATCACTGCCGCCGGGCTTTCCCGTCGACAAGCGCTGGAACCACACGCTGGGCTTGCGCGCGACGCAGTCCTTCCTGCACCAGACGCTGCGCCTGTCCGTTTATGCATCGCGCAACGCGAGCAACGACGACTACTTCATCAATCCCGAGTTGCGCTACAGCTTCACCGACCGCATCTGGGGCGCGGTGGGGGCCAATGTGTTCGGCGGCAAACCGTGGGGGTCATTCGGCCAGTTGGCGCGCGACGACAACCTCTACCTGCAATTGCGCTATGAGTTCTGACCATCGCGCATCGACAAGTACCGGTCTTCTCGCCGTGACGACGGGATCGACGGCCATGAGACCGCGAGCAGATCGTCGATCGAGCGCGCGCAATGCGCTCGGGCCAAGGTGTTCATTCTCCGAGCACGCGGCGCCGCTCGTCGAACTCCTCCTTGTCGAGTTCCCCGCGAGCGTAGCGCTCCTTGAGGATGTCGAGTGCCTTGCGCGGCGGCGCAGCGCCATCCTGACCGGAGCCACCCACCCGGCGCACGATCAGGACGACAGCCGCGATCACCGCGACGAGCACGAGGATCATGATCAGCGGGCCGAGAATCATGCCGAACCATCCGCTGCCCCACCACATCATCGGTGGCCCGGATCCAGATTGCCCCTGCGCCCACGCAGGCGCCAGCAGTGCAGCCGCGCCTGCGGTGCAGATCGGTATCGCAAGCTTGCACATGGCACGCATCCTCGAGAGTCCGAGTCCCGGTCCGATCCGATGCCCGGCATCGATGTACGGACGCGCGATCCCGAGGGAAATATAGCAGCGGACACACGGTCGACATTGGCCTCGGAGCAAGAGTCCATCATGGCTTGCACCTTGTTCGTCGTCCTGGTGTTCTGATCTACGGAGCCGAACGAATGATTGCTGAATTGGGTGTGATCGAAGGCTACTTCGGCAGGCCGTGGTCGCACGCGGACCGAAAGCAGGTGATGACACGGCTGCGGGACATCGGCTACTCGTGGTTCCACTACGCGCCGAAGGCGGACGCCTTCCTGCGGCGCGGCTGGCGTGAACCGCACCCATCCGAAGCCTTCGCCCAGTTGGTCGAGCTCTCGGGGCATTGCCGGGGCCTGGGCATGCGCTTCGGCGTGGGCTTGAGTCCCTACGAGCTGTATCGCGACTTCAGCGGGCCGGGCAGGGCGGATTTCATCGCCAAGGTCCGCGCGCTCGACGAGATCGGCATCGACGACCTCGCGATCCTTTTCGACGACACGCGCGGCGATGTGCCCGAGCTGGCGGCGCGCGAGGCCGACATCGTGCACACCGCGCTGGCCCACACGCGGGAGATCTGCGCCCGCGAGCACAGCGTGGCCCATCTCGCGCGTGTGGCCGAGTCGCTCGGCCGCAAACCGACGTTATGGGACAACTACCCCGTCAACGACGGGCCGAACATGTCGCGCCATCTGCACCTGCGCGCCTTCACGGGGCGCCCGAGCGTGATCGGGCCCCACCTGGCGGCGCACGCCATCAACCCGGCGCTGCAGCCGCACCTGAGCCTGATCCCCGCGGCGACACTGGCGGCCAGCTATCGCGACGGCGCGACATACGCCTACATGCGTGCGTTTCGAGAAGCCGCGCGCGCATGCGCCGGCGATGCGCTCGCGCGTATGCTCGAGACCGACCTGCATGCACTGCAGGACCGCGGCATCGATGACCTGGGCGACGACCGCGAGCGGCTGCGCCAGCGCTACGCGGCGTTGGCTCATCCGGTGGCCGAGGAGGTCGTGCGCTGGCTGGATGGTGCCGACACCGTGGACAGCTGGGTCGAAGAGGCTTGATCGACTCACCTGTGCTTCGTCGCTACTTGGGCCGGACCGCCGCCCGGTGCCCGCTTTCCTCAACCTCCATGGAGACAAGCGTGATCCCACGCCGACTTGCAATCACCCTCGCACTGGCATCGGCTGCTCTCGCACCGCTGGAAGCGCATGCCCAGGCCG